>Ga0209719_1000313_pt1 | contig 72357 bp, 79 predicted proteins | sample AD_JPNAS2_MetaG_FD_184421 | JGI IMG/M metagenome (GOLD analysis project Ga0209719, IMG submission 184421) | Active sludge microbial communities of municipal wastewater-treating anaerobic digesters from Japan - AD_JPNAS2_MetaG (SPAdes) (version 2) | ecosystem: Engineered > Bioreactor > Anaerobic...
TGGCAGGATGCATCATGATAAATATAAATGAAGAGTGGGTCACAGGTAAAAAGTATTTAACGATGGACGTATAGTAATGATAGTAGGATACAGGGCGGCTAAATTACAGCAATTTCGGGACACTACCCCCTTGCCCTTATCTCAGCGTCGTCCATTTCGCCTACTTCGGACATTATTTTACCTCACGTCTGATATAGTCTATTGGATTTATGATCCTCATTTCGAGGTTTAGTCTTCGAGCCCGTTTGACGAGCAGATCATCACAGGTTATAAAGTAGTCCACCTTAGTATAAAAGGCGCACGCAATGTGCAGCAAATTATTATATAATGCGTTTAAAAAATCATTTGAGAATTGGCATTAGATATTTAATAGTTATGTATCTAAGTCGATCGCAATTTTCCTTGGATGCCCTAAGCTCGCCACTCAACATATCTTGTCCGCCATATTCTACACTCATTCTAGATTGGTCTGTAGCTTGCTTAAAGTCGTAATTTTGTTTATCAATTCTCAAATATTTAAGTCCCCTGGAAGGCATGAAATCAAAATCATCCATATTTATAAACAATTTTGCCTCCATAACGTATTTTTCAGAAAAAAACCAAAGGTTTTCATACTCTCTCGAATTGTCTTTTTTTATGTAGTCCGTTATAAAAATATCCTTAACTTCATCATCCACCATCTCTAATATATTTTTATAAAATTGATAAGCCGCTTCGACTCTTTCCGCAACAGGCTTTCCTATACCTATTGAAGTTAAATACTTTTTAAATTCGTCATTCATTTAGACCACCATGTTTCTTGTCTCTAATTTCTACTATCGTGCCTTCTAAATAATGTAACATATGCCCAAGGTAATTTGCCGCAAATTCTTCGCTTTTATAATTCCATTGCCATTTTTCTTTGCTTTTTATCTTTTTCCTATTGCCTTCATAGTATTTATGTAATAAATTGACAATATTTTCCTGCAATTCAGTTGTTATCTGAATTTCAACAGGAATTTCTATTATCTCTGTATCCCATGATGCCACATTTGATTTTAAAATTTCGAAATTATAATAAACATATAGATGAGCTGCATAGTAACCTTCATCCTTTGCTTCAAGATCCACTCTTTTTTTCAAATCGCACTGCTCACATTGAGTGATAATTTGATCCACTAGATAACTTACACCATCTATATATTTTACAACAAATCGCGTCCTTACGAGATCATTTGTTCTCGACATCCAATTTTTGGGAGTGATCCACCCACCATTGGGCTCTTTAGGGAAATTATCATTTTCTAATATATTTTTCCTATATGTTTTTAATAAGAAAGAATCAAATGGTTTGGTATTAAATTCCGGTTTCTTTGAGGGATCATTAAACAAATTATATCCATTTGTATTTATCTTATAATTTTCATGTATATCTATCAAGTTTTCCATTAGACTTATCCAAAAGAGCGATTTTTTTTCAAAATCAATTTTAATTCTTTCTGTTATATATTCGTATTGCGTTTTAACTCCGTTTGAAATTTCAATTCCAAGTGAATCTTTTAGCCATTTCTCATATTGTTCAAATAAAGGCTTTTCCGCATCCTTAGATTCGCTCGTTGCCTTATCTGCGGAATTAAATCGTGAGAATGGTTTATCCTTCAACTTCATCACAAGGGCCCTCTAGAATGAATATGATAATCTAATTAAAAAAGCTTTGGATTGGATAAGATTTATATAGAGTCCCGAAATTATTTCGCCTATCATCTAAGCTTGGACGCATAGTCCAAGATATGAAAATCAAACTGCGCATGGCCACCCCACCCTAAAGGGATGGGGTATGCTTCGGGCCGCGCGCTTCGGTTAGATGGGATCCAGAAACAGTCACATCATAGGTTCATTTGATTCAGCGACCAGAATAATTGTGAATCTGCATCAGATTGCCAGAAAACCCTGTTAATCAACCTTGGGAAAACATGGAAAATGGGCGAGGGTTCACTTCATCCCCAACCTAAAGGAGGGGGAATTCGTGACCCTCCGCGCTCCCTATGTATTCACTGAGAAAGAGACAGAGGCCATCAGAGCAGCCCATGCTCGCTACCGCTTTGGAGCGCGCATGCTGGAGACTGTGATCCGGAAACAATTTAAGATTTGCATATCACATAATCGCATCCACTTTAACACATATCACCAGCAGTATATCACACTAAAATTATCTGTTGGCAAGATCGAGTTTATTGATGATGGAAACGATAGCGCTGCGTCCCTCCGCAGATTAACAGGCAAACAAGATATTCTCTGGATATCACCCATTGCATCAAGATATTTCATCGCAAGCCCGGTGCACGTCCTAATTTTATGTAACAAAAGGATTGAGGCGGGACAAAATTTGGAAACATGATCTTTGGATCCACAGGATTTTCAAATTTTTCTACTTCTACAATCTCCAGGGCGAATCCAATCTCTCTGTTTTTAAAATAATCAAAAAAATCTTCTTCAGAAATTCCTGCCTCATCCTTCAAATGGTGCCATAAATTGATTGGTTTATCCTCGATTATCTTACTAATCTTGAAAAATCCAATTACCTTTTTAATCGGAGTGGTCGAATAAATGTATACTCGACCTATATTTTTCTTGGAGAATGCATTCTTGCGAAATTCGTATTTTTTTCTCCCATTGATAATGGACTCCGCAAACTTTGGCTTAATGGATAGCAAAACGTCCATCGATCCCACCCCTTTCCCTTATTTTTATGTATCTTTCTGTAGATAGCTCCATGGCCGATTGTGGGGCCGCCTTTAGTATGCCGTTGCCTATTAGCTCTTCTAATCCTAATGGCTTTGTAAAATGAATGTGATGCCTGAAAAGAAAAACAGATACAGGGCCTTCTTCGACGAGTTTATCTATTTCCATTCGAGAAAAAACTGTTCTCTTTGCGGCAAGTTGGAGTATCCTTTCTGCATCGCTAATGCCGACATGTATCGACTCCACTACACCGACTGAGGTTATCGCTTGAAGATCTTCAGATCGATAGAATAGTATCAGATCGCCTGGACCTATTCGTTTAATATTCGAATGGGATAGATATGCCTTCTTTATTGTATTTCCTTCAACAATGAACTCGCCAGAATGCTCGAACAATGTGGTCTGCCTGCAGGGGAAATCTGTGAACAGTCTATCATGATAGGCTGGCAGAATGGGCAAAACGAATTTTTTAACATCATCGCCATCATAAAAGCTGGGATAAAATATTCTTGAGATCTCGATCGGAGAACAATATTTAAGTCCTTCATAGCCTTTGGCAATCAACCTCTTTACGAATATATCCTCTCCATTATCTTTTATAGCGATCTTATTGAATCCATATTCTGAGATCAATTCGACCAATCGATCTGGCGGTTTTGTGAAATGGGTTAAATAGATCTCATTTATGCCATTTCGAACCGAGAGGTCTACCGCCATCTTGATGAATAGCTCTCCGATTTTATAGCCGATATGAGTTACTTTTAGTGTGGCAATTTTTAACCGTTTTTTCTTGGGGAGAGGCGGTTTCGAATTATCGATAGACTCGTCCTCGAATTTGTATATAAGCAGAGCACCGATGCTTCCGTCCTTTCTATAATATACCCAGCTATTTCTTCCCTCATCGGATATTTTCTTGAACCATCTTTCAAATTCTGGATTGTATTCTTCTTTTAGGCTATCAAATATTGGATCTGAGTAATCTAGATTGCTGACTGGCTCACTTTTCAAGGCGGGTGGTATAATTATACGATCTCTGGTTAAATATACCTTAAAAATCTGCAATGCTTCATCTAGCAGAAGTATTTTATCGCTAATACCTAATTCATTTGATATTTTATGAATATCTCTATTTTCTGTTATGATAAAATCAAATAAATCTGCTAATTTTTTCAGGTCAGCCTTCGATAATGGTCGACTATCAAGTTCAATACTTGCCTCTTTTAAGGTATTTCTGAGATCTTCTAAGTTTTCCGAGAGGACTTTATCCCGCTTCACCTCTTCGAAGACATAAGAATCCAGTAGAAGCTTCATTGAGATCTCCTTTATTATCCTGCAAACATAATATTATTTGCGATTAAGCGCTATAGTTTACTAGACAATTTATGCCTACAAATAGCCGATCCATAGAGTGAAGGTAATAAATAATAATTAATAAATGCGGAGGACGGGAGTCGAACCCGCGAACACCTTCGTGACAGGGTCCTAAGCCCTGCGCCTTTAACCACTTGGCAACCCCCGCGTTCTTCGGCATGCACCCCTTTTTGGGGCTCGGCCACATAAAAGAACTCTGCTCTACTAGAACTTTGCGATCCCCTTTAGGGCCCGCCGCCCGCCCGCGCCCTCCTGGCCGCCGCTATCAGCTCTCTCATCTCCCCAGGGGAGAGATCGTGCCTGTGCTTCTGATCATCCCACTCCCGCCGGAAGGGATAAAAGTACTCATAAAGCTCCAGAACATCCCGGGACCAGAGAACCGAACCCTCTTCGATCACTGCCATCTTGATATGAAGCGGCAGGATCTCGAAGATTCTCAGGTCGTACTTCTCAGAACGAAGATGGGAGACGAACTCCCTCCACAGCCCTGCCCTATCCTCTGCCTCCGGGGCCACCAGGCAGAGGTCTATGTCGCTATCCGGCCCGGCATCGCCCCGCGCCCAGGAGCCGTAGAGCAGCACTCCTAAAACCCTCTTCTCCCAGGAGGGCTCTGCCAGAAACTGCAGCTAAAAGATCACTTCTCGTTCTGCTTCTCTCCCATCAGCCAGGCCATCACCGCTTTGCTGGTGTGCATCCGGTTCTCCGCCTCATCGAATACCCGGGACCTGGGCCCGTCCATCACCTCATCGGTGATCTCCTGACCCCGGTGGGCAGGCAGACAGTGCAGGGCAATGGCCCCATCACCTGCCAGGTCCATGAGCTGGGAATTGATCTGATACCGGCCGAATACCCTCAGCCGCTCTGCCTCCTCCGCCTCATCCCCCATGGAAACCCAGGTGTCGGTGACCAGCACATCCGCCCCTCCGGCCGCCTCCTCCGGCTCCTCGACCACCCGCGGGCTTCCGCCCAGGGCGCGGGCCTCTTCCAATATCTCGGCCTTTGGCCCGTACCCGGGTGGGGAGGCCACGGTGATCTCCATCCTCAGGATGGCCGAGGCCAGAATCAAGGAGTTGCAGACGTTGTTCCCATCCCCAATCCAGCCGATCTGCAGGCCATCCAGAGCCTGGAAGTTCTGGCGAATGGTCTGGAGGTCGGCCAATATCTGCAGGGGATGCTCCCAGTCGGACAGGGCATTGATCACCGGGACGCTGGCGTGCTCCGCCAGCTGGAGCACAGTGCCGTGAGAGTGGACACGGGCGGTGATGCCATGCACATATCTGGACAGCACCCGGGCCGTATCGGCTATGGTCTCCCCCCGGCCCAGCTGCAATTCGTTGGCCGATAGGTATAGGGGATGGCCGCCCAGCTCCCAGGCTGCCACCTCCAGGCTGACCCGGGTCCTGGTGGAGGGCTTCTCGAAGATCATGGCCAGGCTCTTTCCCTCCAGGGGCTGGCCATGCCGGCCGCGCCTGGCCCGGAAGGCCTCAGCGCTCTGGATCAGCCGCAGTATATCCTCTCCAGAGAGGTCGGCAATGGAGATCAGATTCATGTCAGAATCCTCCTTTCCGGGGCCCTTGCCCTAGGCCCGCAGCCTCTGCAGGATCTCATCCATCTGGGTGATGCCCTCACTGCTGGGGGATACCTGTGCCTGGATCCCTTTGAACCCTGAAGCACCGGCCGGGCAGGACTCATCCCCCTCCAGCTGATTGGACCAGGGACTTTTTATCATGAACGCCAGACCCGGATGGGGCTTATCGGCAGAGGCTGTGGCATTCACCACAATCCGGTTCAGCTCGTTTTCCAGCAGAACCTTCCCCCCCTCTGCTATCCCCAGACTGGCCATATCCCCCTTGTCCAGGATGATGCTGGCACTGAGCCGGAGATACTCCTCCGAGTGCAATCCCATCTTTTCCGCCCCGTACTGGAAGATATCCCGGTAGGTGACAACCTTCACATCCACTGCCATTTAAATCGCCTCCATGATCCTGGTCAAAATCTGTTCATCCGCAAGCTGGTTGGTCTTCATTGAGGGCTCGAAGGTGACCCGCACCCCATCCGTTCTCAGCGCCGTGCCCCCGGTCTCCAGACCGGATATGGCAGAGGGGATCACCACCCGGGCAACATCTGCGGTCAGGGACCGGCGGGGATCAATGGCGATGATGGGGGCAGCAGCAAAAGACCTCGCCAGGCCAAGAGGCAGATCCAGCAGGGGATCAGAGCCCAGAACCAAAATGGCATCCGCCCCCTTCACCGCCTCCACCAGGCTGGGGGCTTCCGCCGCCTCTCCGGAGGCAGTGAACTTGACCCCTTTGACCCTTCCTGTCCGGTCGAACAATAGCTGGCTGTATCCGCGGGAGTTGTACTGGCCGGTCATGGGAACCACCTTGAATGTGGTGATCTCATTCAGCCGGCGAAGGAGTTCCTCGAACCGATCCATCTGATCCTGCAGGGAGACGAGCATAAGAGGACCGGGGAAGATCACCCCGTACTCGGTCTTCTTGATTATGGAGCCAAGCTCAATCATCTTCTTCTTGTCCCCGAACTTGGGGATCTTCCCCTCCAGCACCGCCAGGATCGCCTCCAGGAACTGCAGATCCTCGCCCGGCAAGACCCGGTAGGTGGTGTTGGGACAAAGCCGGGCGGTGGGCGACTCCCTCACATCCACCACGATACAGGTCCTCTCCTCCTCGTAGCTCTTCTGCCTTTTCTCGCCTCGGGGGAAATAGGAGAACCGGGACAGATGCCTGGGCTGGGTGCTGGATGGGTCCGAACCCCAGAAGATGGAGGTATCAGCGAAGTTGCGCACATCATCCAGAGTGCAACTGGGAATCTTCCCGGAGAGGATCCTCTCCATGAGCTGCCCCTCGCAATAACTGGAGGGATCATCAACGAACGCCCCGATCTTCGCCGCCAGGGCGAGCCCCACCTCCTGCGCCTCCAGGGTGCAGTTGGACCAGCCGTAGATCACGGGCGCGCTGGCGTTCCTTAAAATCTCCGCCGCCCTTTCTATCGCCTGATCTAAAGAAACCTCACTGCCCTCCACCAGAGGCCCCGTCCTCTCGCTGAATAGGGCCTGATAGTGGGCCTGGCCTTTGCGGCAGAGGTTCCTGGCCTGGGAGACAGACCCAGAGCCAGCGTCCGGAAAAAGTATGTCCTCGCATATGAGCGAGCAGCCTGTACAGGTCTTATAATTGAATTCTGTCATCTGCATCACCTCAGACGAACTCTATGGCCTTGCTCGGACAGGTCGCAGTGCAGGCATTGCACAGAATCTTATTCGGCCCGAAGCGCTTGCATTCTTGCAGGTTATTGGCCACTACCACCCCGTCCTCCACCCGGAGGATGACACGATCCCCCTCCGGACCGAGGCCAGCGCCGACCCTGGTGGGCTCGGCCGCCACATTCACCGGACAGGCGATCACGCAGTTGCCGCAGCCAAAACACTTCTCCGGATGAATGACAAGGCCGGTCTCTGAGGCGCTCTCCAGTGGAGCCACGATCTCCTTCAGCTTGGCGAGCTTCGCCTCATATTTCTTCTCTTCGAATAGAGGAGTGCACTCCTCCAGCTTCTTCTCCCGGCCCAAGAGGCCCACGGCAAAAGCCATGCAGGTGGGAAGCCCGCACTTCTTGCAGTTGGTCTTGGGCAATAGCATATAAATCTCCATGGCGCTTACCATAACCAGATACCTCAGTTTGGGAAGGATACAGCAGTAACATCAATCTCGATCATATTTATTGCCTGCGCAAAGCTTTTCATACTTCTTCAGGAATTGTCTTTTCAATGCCCTTCAGCAATCCCATTGCCCTTTTGGGCCTCCTTGGCATAATACCCCTGGTAATAATCTACCTCATCCGGCCCCAGCCAAAGGAGATCCGCTTCTCCTCCATCCAGTTCTTGCGAGAGGGGGAGGCGAAGCGCACCGCCGTCCTCAGCCGTCTGATAAGCGATCCCCTCTTCTGGGTGCAGCTCTTGGCCATCTGCTCTCTCTCCCTCGCCGCAGCCGGGCCCTACACCAACGAACAGGGGCCGGCAAGCAGCCATCTGGTAGTAGTCCTGGACGGCTCTGCGAGCATGCAGTCCTCATTCTCCCCCGCCCAGAACATCATCCGTTCATACCTCGACCGCTATGAGAGAATCAGCATCATCTTAGCAAAAAACGTTCCACAAACGGTCCTCACCGAGGGCAGTCCAGCTGAGGCCCGAGATCAACTCCCACAATTTAAGCCGGCTGCAGTCTCAGCAGACCTCTCCAGCGCACTGACCCAGGCCAGCATACTCCTGGGCAGCACCGGGGGGGATATTCTTCTGGTCTCGGATTTCATCAGCTGGACGGGAGACGATCCCGATGTCACCCGCAATCTCATCGAGGCCGGCGGCCGGGTGGGAATAGTCTTTGCCGACTCATACCAGGGAGGGAACAACCTGGCCCTGACAGAGGGCTGGAATGTGCCGGGAACGGGATACGTAAACCATACTGCTCTGATTCACAACTACGGCCCGACAAGAACCATACCCATTACCATCACCGGCCCGGGCGGCAAGACCAGCCAGGCAGCTGCAATCCCCCAGGACGGCGACTACTACCTATCCTTCACCGCCTATCCCGGGGTGAATGAGATCTCTCTGGACATTGAGGACGCCATCTCCTGGGACAACCGGGCTTATGTCTATGTGCCAGACCAGGCTAAGAGGGACGTTCTTTATCTGGGCGAGGCCGGGCCAGCCCTAAAAGCCCTCCAGTCCCTGCCCAATGTAAATGTTTTAACCTCAGGCAGGTACTCGGACTTCGATCTGATCGTCCTGGCAAGGAACGCCTCGGCCGACGGCGAGCTCAACCGCTACATCGACGGCGGCCGGGTGATCTACCTCCCCTTCGATCTTGAGAGCCCCCAGTATCTCCCGGTGAGGGTGACGGGAAAGCTCCCCGGCCCCACCAGGCTTTGGGTGAGAAATTTTGGTTTTGCCGAGGGCCTGCACTTCGATGAGATCGGGATTTACAGCTACCCGAACGCTGCTGCTCGCGGGGGCGCGACCACCATGGTGGAAGCCAATGGTGTCCCCATCCTCGCCTACTGGCGGCTGGGCGAGGGGATTGTGATCTATGACGGCCTGGAGATGGACTCAGACTTCTATCTGCGCCCCGAATACCCCATATTCTGGTATCAGATGATCAACTGGATGACGGGGGTGCCGGATATAGAAGACTCCAACCGGAAGACCGGGGAGATCATAGCCACAGGCGAGCAATCCACCATCCAAACCCCCAGCATCAGCCTCATCGCCAGCACTATTGCCCTGGACGAGGTGGGCATCTATCGCTTCCAGGGACGAACGGTGGCGGCGAACATGTACAACCCCACTGAGTCCTCCCTCCTCCGCAGCCGAGATTTCGAGCAGGGTGAATTTCTAGGAGTGGTTCGCAATACCATTGTACAGAGGGATCTATCCCACTGGGTGATAGCCCTGGCCGCCCTGGCCATCATTCTGGAGCTGGCCATCATGCGCTGGAGGAGGGAGACATGATCCAGGATCTCTATTTCGCTCGGCCGGAGCTTCTCTGGGCCCTGCCACCCCTAGCCCTGTTGGGGCTGGTCTACGTCCACCTTCGGGCCAGGAATAAGATCCTCGCCCTCTCCAGGCTGCTGATCTTCTGCTTGATACTGGCAGCGGCTGCAAACCCCTATTTTGTTCAAACCCAGGTCGTCCAATCGCAAAAGCCGAGCATCACCGTCCTGGATGACAAGACCGGATCGATGACGGTATTCGATCCCGATGTGGCGGCACGAGTTGCCGATCTGACCGGGGCTTCTTTGCGCACATTCTCCGGTGACTCGACTCCCCTGGGGGACAGGATCCTCCAGCATGCCCTTCCAGGAAGCACAATCCTCCTGGTGACGGATGGCTACAGCAATAGCGGCCGATCGCTAGAAGATGCCCTCGCCCTGGCCAGGAGCTCGAATAGCACTGTCTTTGCCCTGGACATCGATCCGGTGAAAGGCGATGCCGGGGTGGAGATATCAGGACCAAACACCGCTGTCCTGGGAGGGGACTACCCCTTCCGGGTGATGGTGAGAAGCTCCCTTGACTACAGCGGACCCCTATCGGTCTATGCCGATGAGAAAAAGATCTACAGCGACCAGATCCAGGCCAATGGGAGCGCCTCGATCAAGATCTCTCATTCCTTCCTGGAGACGGGAAACCATATCCTCAGAGCGGTGATCGCCCCGGATATGCAGCCGGCAAACGATGTTTACCAGAAGTCGATATATGTCGTCCCCAAGCCGGAGGTTCTCCTCCTCACCTCAAGCGACTCATCCCTGGCCCAGAACCTGGATGATCTTTATAAGCTGACTGCAGCCTCTGAGCTTCCCCCCAGCCTGGATAGCTATAAGTCCATTATCCTTGATGATATCGAATACAGCTCGAGCCTCGACCGGCTGGAGGATTATGTGCGCGAGGGTGGCGGCCTGGTGGTAGTGGGAGGCAAGAATTCCTACGACCTGGGAGAATACCGCAACTCGACTCTGGAGAGGTTCCTGCCTGTGCAGTCCTTTCCCAGCCGCTTTGAGGGAGGCAAGACGCTCATCTTCGTCCTGGACATCTCCTTCAGCCTGCTGTCCACTCTCACCAAGGACGGGACCACCCTGCTAGACTATGAGAAAGCCCTGGCGGTGGAGCTGTTGCATTCCCCCCAGTTCCAGGATTACAATGTGGGACTGGTGGTCTTTGGAACCCGGGCCTATAATGTGATCGATCCCGTGCCCTTATCCCGGAGCCAGAACGTCCTCGCGGACAGAATCGCTACCCTTGCCCCCACAGGAACGGAAAACAGCTATCTTGACTCTGGCCTCGAGCTGGCCAGAGATATGATCCAGGCCAGCGGAGGCGAGGGGGAGATGATTGTCCTCTCCGATGGAAACCTCCAGAACTATGGGGATGTCGTAGTACGATCCAAGGAGCTGATCCGGGAGATGAACATCACCACCAGGCTGATTCAGGTCCAGGCCATCCCTGGCGCGACGGGTAGCTTCCCGGATATCGCCAGCAGCACGGGCTCGGAGTTCACCTATTTCGTTTATCCCGACTCTCTGACCACCATCAGCACCCCTCTGCCCGAGGAGACGAGGCCGCCGGAGAAGAACATCACTAGCTACGACCTGGCAGTGGTCAACCAGAACCACTATATCACCACCGATCTGGAGCTGAACGCCACCATCACTGGCTTCAATGATGTCACCCCCAAACCCGGCTCTTTGAGGCTGGTGGCACTGACCGATGGCAAGCCCGTCCTCACCGTCTGGCGTTACGGCCTGGGGAGGGTAGCGGCCCTGACCACAGACAACGGCATTTCCTGGGCCGGTCTGCTATATCGCAGCCCCAGCTCTCAGCTGATATCCTCCGTCGTCAACTGGGCGGTGGGCGATCCCCGGCCGCAGGAAGACAGAGTGGAGGGAGAGGATGGATGGCAGAACACTCCCTTGCAGATCACCATTGCCAGCAACTCCCGGCCCAGCCTGCCCGGGGCGAACGTGGAAAAGATAGGGGACAATAGATACACGGCGACGTTTACTCCCAACAGCAGCGGCATCTACTATATAGGAGACTACGGAGTTGCTGTCAACTACCCCCTGGAGTACAGATACATCGGATACAATCCAGATCTTCCCAGCCTGATCATGGCCAATGGAGGCAAGGTCTTCACCGAGGAGGAAGCGGGGAGGAGCCTGATTGCAGAAGCATCTCGGGTCAGCCAGAGGATGACAGAAGAGAGGGTATCCAGAAGGGACGCTCTGCTCATCATCGCCCTCTTGATATTCCTGTTGGAGATTGTATCAAGAAAGATCAATGACATACGAAGGCAGGGGCGGACAAAGCCGTGAGGTCACCATCAGATTTTAATAGCATAATCAGCCTGTAGTGAGATATATTATGGAGGTAACTGCCACCAAATGAGTTCTCAAATGTGTGCCGTCTGCGGCCTTCCACAGGAGCTATGCATCTGCGAGGAGGTTGCCAAGGAGCAGCAAAGGATCGTAGTCAAAGTTCAGAAGCGTAGATATGGAAAAGAGGTGACAGTTATCCAGGGCATTGATCCTCATGAGATCGATCTGCAGGAGCTGTGCACTCACCTGAAATCCAAGCTGGCCTGCGGCGGGACGGTAAAGGACAGTCTGATCGAGCTTCAAGGCAATCATATACAAAGGATCAAGGATATCCTGGTCAAGAAGGGATTCGGCGCAGACCAGATAAGCACCTGAATCCCATTTCGCAGGTTTTTATCGATGGGCAGGCAGATCCTAACTTACGTATTTTCTTTGCTCATTTTCTTTTCTTAAAAAAGGATTGATTATGATGAGGGAGAGCGCAATGCCTGGCTGCCCCCCTCCTCTTGAATTGCATTGGAAGGAGCCACCTCGTCTGAGCTCATAACAATTGAGAATATCCACTCGCTCAGGCTGGCGCAATGCTCGGGAATGCATTCCTCTATGCAGCCGGCGCAGGGCTCAAAGGCATCCAGAGCCATAAGAGGATCGAAACGTCTGCCGCTAGTCCTGCTGACGCAAAAGAGCCTATAAGTCCTGATGCCGTCGACCGACTCCACCTCTCGGGTAATATGGCGATCTTTGAGCAGCTTGGCCACTATGCGAGAGCATTTTCTGGAATCGATCTTCAGAGCCTTCCATAGATCGCTTTGCAGGGCTCCCTCAGGATGCGATTTAATGTAATCTAATGCTTCCTCGACAGACATCCCCGACACTCACTCCACTGGGCTGATTAGAATGATGTTATTGCCGCGCAGGATGACCGATCCCAAAGAGCGAGTCTTCTCGCCCCCGATCAGCTCCACGGTCTCCAGCAAGTGCAGGTTCAAGTACTCATCTACGCTGTTGAGAACACCCTCCAGCACGTATCGGGGTGATCCCTTCATCTCTACCTGAATCTTGCTACCTACCAGACTCTGTACCTTCTTAGTTGGGAACATATTTCAGACTCCTTGGCCACTTCGACGGATAACCCTTATGCAGTTTCACTGGTCTATATTGATGCGGTCGATACCCGTCATATCTAGACGGATACCACACCTTTTATCCCAGCGACGCTCTTCACGAGCTCCTTCTCGATGAAGTTCTTCAGGGTCATCTGGGAGAATGGACAGCCCGCACAATGCCCCTGCAGCCTTACGGTCACAATGCCATCACTGATATCGACGAGCTCAACATCTCCGCCGTCCACGCGAAGGCCCTCCCGGATCTTTCCCAGGGCCGCCTCCACCTCGTCATTTAGGTTTTGCATGAGTATTATCGTCTCCTTTAACCTTTATGGAATTAACCTGGTGCCCGATTATGGTAAACCTTATCCCTTTTAAAGCTTCCTCGAGCTCTTTTATGAGCCGCTGACACTTATCTGGGCCTACAACGGTATTGACCATGACTCCGGGCTCTGAATGATCTCGGATGGCCTTCAATGCCATATCGGGATCCTCGCTCAGCTGGAAGCTCTTCCAGTTGGTGGGTGCCATTCCTTGATACTCAATGAGATAAAAGCCGGTGATTCCAAGCTCCGTCAAGCTGTTGATGACTCTGACGAGATGCTCGTGATCTACAAAAATCTTGACCATGGTCTTCATGGAGTTTCCTCACCTATATATCGGCCATAAGACCTTATAAAACTTCGCGATACCGGGATATTCTTTTATCCTACCCAGGCCATGCATTCCCTACCATGCCATCCAGAGATATCAGAGACGTGCTGAAGAGCAGGGGAATCACTGAGGAAGAGATCATATCTGCAGCAATGGAGCTATACTTCCCCCATCCCGGAGTGGAGACGCGCGAGCGAGCAGAAGCCGTATTCCGCCGGGAGATGAACCTAGCTCTGTCCGACCCCAATCTGGCCCTGCTCATATACGCCGCCCTCCTCCTGGAGGTGGAGGGAGAAAGGCGCAACCTTCCCAACCTGAAACCGTCCGACTATGAGAACGATCTGACCTGCCTCATCGCGGACGAGGTCATAGGCCTGAGCATAGCCAAGTACGTGGGCGGATATAAGGGGCTGTTCGATTATGTGCGCTACGACAAGGCCAAACCGGGAATACTCTCCCGGCTGGGACCCTTCCTGGATGATGCTCTGGCCGGGCTTATCGGCGGAGTCTCAGCCAACATGTACACCAGAGCGGCAACGAATCCGGGGAGCGGGAATTGAAAGGCCTCTTGTTCGCCCTTAAATCCGGCTTCGGATGGCTATCCGCCATACCGGTAGGCATATCCATGGAGGGGGTGGAAGCCCTGATGAACCATGTCTATGTCTTTCCCCTGGTGGGCTTGGTTTTGGGGGCGATCCTGGGAACGGTATCCTACATCGCTCTGCAGGCATTTCCGGCGAGCCTGGTTGCCGTAGTGGTAATAGTCGCTATCTACTGGCTATGCGGCATAAACCACATCGACGGCCTGGCAGACTTTGCTGATGGTGTCATCGCTCACGGTACAAGGGAGAAGAAGATCGCTGCGATGAAGGACGTATACATGGGAACCGGAGGAGGACTGTATATCGTCGTTTTAATCCTGGCGGCATTTGCCGTCCTGTCCAGCCTGCCGGAAAGGCTCTTGCCCCTGGCACTTCTCACCGCAGAGGTCAGTGCCAAAGAGGCTATGATATCCTTTGCTGCCTTCTCCAGCTCCCTGCAGAAGGGATTTGGGCAGATAATGATTCAGAGGACGGATAAGGGCCAATTCCTCCTGGGCCTGGTCATATCGGCGGTCATCTGCTCACTCGCCCTTGGAGCTCTCGGACTGGCGATCCTGGCCGCAGCCCAACTGGCCGCACTTTACCTGGTATGGGTCTCGAAGAGAAACTTCGGCGGAGCGACTGGTGACGGCATTGGAGCGACAAATGAGATTGCACGGGTGACTGCTCTCGCTGCCGCCCTGGCGTTAGGAGGTGTTCTGCCCTGGACGCTCTGGTGATGGCTGGAGGAAGGGGCTCCCGTCTGAATAGGGGAGAGAAGCCCATGGTGACGATCTTCGGCAGGAGGTTGATTGAGTATGTAGCCCTGGCCCTGGAGGATAGCTCAGTGGAGAAGATCTACGTCGCCACCACTGAGAATGTGCCCCTCACTCGGGCCTGGGCACGGGATTGGAGCCTATCCGTGGTGGATACTCCGGGGATGGGCTTTGTCCCGGACATGATCTCTGCGGTGAATGAGGCAATGGTTACCGATCCCATAATGGTCATCATGGCCGATCTGCCCCTGATCACAAGCGAGCTCATCGATACTATAATCGAGGTCTATGAAGAACGTCCTGAGCCAGCCCTCTCCACCCACACTCCACTGGATCTGCACCGCCGTCTGGGCCGGAGGCCCGACTCCCTCTTCAACTACCGGGGCCAGCTGATCGTGCCCTCAGGGATCAATGTGCTGGACGGAGGAGAGATCGAGAGAGAGCAGGAGGATTATCATCTGATAATGGAGAGGATAGAGCTGGCAGTGAATGTGAATGTGGCAGAGGACCTCCGCCTCTGCGAGCGGATACTGCAAGGTGATTTTATTTGAATGACACCATAACGATTAACGGCGAGAAGTTCTCTCTCGGAGACCTGATGTTGCTCACCGGCGAGGATGAGGTAAAAGAGCCGAAGGGCTATATTCTCCTCGTGGCCCGAGCATTGCGCAACCCATTGAGGCTTCCCTGGCTGCTCAAAGAAATATGCAGCCTCTGCATCAAGGAGGATGAGCAGAGGGATATGAGGCTTAGCCTGATCCGAGTGCAGGTCGATGCCGAGCTGAAGATGAACCAGGATATCCAGAGATTCCAGCAGAGGCGTTATGTTGCCCAGGTGATTGAGATCCTGCTGTTCAACGATCTGATGCTTGCCCCCAGGGAGGCAGTGGAAGAAGGCGATATGGAGTAGACGATGCCTGTGCCCATGGACCATTCCATATCTATGGCGCAAGGGAACTCCGGTCTTTAGGCCGGAGAAGCTGACCTTCCTTTCATATAACACACAGGAGCAAAAAAATCTGATTTCCGGGGAGAGGACCACCTGCCCAAGAAGCCCTTCCTGACCTTAAGGGCCCCGAGGCCTTAATTCCGGCATGGTACGACGCCGGGATCATGCCAGGGGGGCCTGGAAGGTCCTCGCAAGCTCAAGATCTAAGTGGTCTCATTCTGCATTTCTGCGGCGCTCGGTGATGCTGCAGTGCTCCCGGGTGCGGATGGGCTCCCTCGCACACTGCTTCCAACAAAAGCGGCCTTTGTCGTCAATCCCACTCTGGCGGCATTGACGGTGATGTTGCTCTTGCCGGCATCAGGATCGCGGCTCAAAAACTCATTGATGCTCTCGGTATATAGTGCCGATGAAACGCCACCGGGGCTCTTGGCGAAGGCGATGTTCCCAAATACTGCCGGACTGATCCCGGATAGATCCAAAGCATATGGATTCTTCCATACATACGTGGGATCGAATTGATTTATGATGCTCCTGTTTATTGCAGAAATATCTTCGCGATTACTAGCTACTGCCTCAGAAGGCAGCTGGGCAATTGCAGGCGCTATCAATGCCAGCATGGTCGCCAGGACCATTATGCTAAAAATCTTTGCCATATTAATCCTCCTAAATGCGCATCCTGCCCTCATTCCCACTCCCTGGCACAGATGCGATCGGTGATCGATTGATGCTTCTATCGCGGGAGATGAATGCTATTTCATCACCGCAGATAGCGGTTCGAACTATAATGATAATAAACCTTGTGGTTATCGTTTATCCCGCTCCAGAACCCGGAACTCGTACTTTCCTCCATCCATCCTGAGAGTCCATATCCTCCAGCCCGATGGGAAGCAGACGTTCTTATGAGCGATTCCCACAAGGTCGAACTGGATGGTATCACCCCTCTTGAACTCCCCTGCAGTCAGGGTCTCGCCCAAGGTGAGCGCCCCGATCTCCCTATTGTTCACCAGCAAGATCACATCGCGTTCTCCGGCTCTGGTCATGGTTACATACAAGGTGCCGTCGATCGGGGCGGCGATGTCTGGTGACGGTGGGAAGGCTAGAACTGGACTCAAGCCTATGGCAGCGGAATAGAATGGGAAAGCTGAGCCTATGCCGCACTCTCCCTGCTTGATTCTGAACCACCCTCCCTCCCCCCAAGTGAGACCCCAGGAGTTCTTCCCTATCCAGCAATCCTCCCCTTCGTCATAGCCAACGATCAGAATGGCATGGTTGCCTACGAAGTTCCCATAATCCTGACTATAAATCCCCCCATCATGCTCGAAGAAGTCTGCATAGACCGCCATGCCGCTCATTAGAGGGCCGGTTGAGGCGATATGGGCTTTGGCCTGCTCCGGGCTGAAGATCGTCTCAGAGAATGTGATGGCAGTCAATCTGCTCTTGAAATCCGGGCATGGCTTCCAGTCTCCAGCATAAGGACAGCAGAGCTCATCGCAAACCCCGGACTCTGCAGCCGTGAGCATCCGCCCGAATTGAGCACCGCTCTCGCATTTTCCACCTCCTCGGGGAAAAAGATAGGCCTCAGAGAGATCGGGCTGCAATTTGGGGTCCTGATTTGCGATCTTTATCATGGACTCCATCAGGGCGATGGTGGCGAAGGCAACGGAGCTACTGCATTTTCCCTGATCGCGGATGGGGGTGGTAAAGTCTTCGCCCTCAATACTCCTCCAGTCAAAGGAAGAGGGATGCTCCACCGCCCTCAGAAGCTTTGCCATGGCAACAAACATAGCCATATTATGCTGAATCTCTGCTGGCGATACTATCAGCCCGGTCGAATATGTCTTTCCCATTGTCTTCATCTCCAATCAATGCTCAGACGGCAATTCTGCCAACATCGCTATCTCCGCCGCACAGTCTATTGGTGGCTAAGACGAAATGCATACGAAATATCCAATCCCCGGGGCTGCATTCCTTGGCTTGAGTTCATTTGGAGGGACGACATTTCTATAGCATAATAGGCTGGATGAAATATATACTTGTCCGCTTTTCAGGTAATGCCAACCGACTGGAGGTGGACGCCTCTTCCCTGGGATACGTTTAAAATTATAACGAAGATAATTGACAGGCAGGTGGGCAAAAGTGAGACGAACTGACATGCAAATGGCATTTGTTTTGATGTTGCTATCATGCTTATCGATTCAGGCCATAGCCCTGGATCCCGGCACCATCGCAGTGCCCAGTATCACCGGAGCCAACATGGATATGCCCAAGCCCCTGATCACTCCCCCCAGCATGGATATGGCAAATTCCCCCACCAAAGTCACCGTGGTGGAAGGGAAGAGAGATCCGTTCTCTGATGGATCGCCATTCAATGAGACTGAAACCAGCGAAGCAGATAAAGTGAGCGGGGATTGGACGGTGAGATTTGCCAATCGGAGCGATGTCTCCCTGGGCCTCGACCTCTGGGCCTCCGGTGGGAGCAAGGTGATGGGCTTTGGCGAACTGAGAGAGGGCCTGGCGAAGAACTCCGTATCTGCCAGCGGCTCCTTCGAGGGAGAACTGCTAATGCTGAAGGTCAAATCGGCGGCGCCAAAATTCCCGGATCAAAGGTATGACGGATGCGATCTTGATCTGGTTTTAGCGAATGAAACGCTATTTGGAGCTTATATACTGAAGTGGAATGGTGAGATCATGGACGAGGGAAATGCCACCGCCGTGAGGATATAGGCCCCTGGAATGGCTTTGCATCGAGAAACAATTTATATGGCTTAAAGACCACCAGAAATGGAAGCATTATGGTCCTGGACAACTTAGGCGGATCGCTGCGCAATGCCCTAAAGAAGATTGCCTCAGCGAATAAGATAGATAAAGCACTGGTCGACGAAGCGGTACGGGAGATTCAGCGTGCCCTCCTGCAAGCAGACGTGAATGTGAAGCTTGTGATGCAGCTATCCAACACCATCAAATCGAGAGCATTGGACGAGAAGCCCGCTCCGGGCATGAACCCAAGGGAGCATGTGATCAACATCGTCTACCAGGAGCTGATAAACCTTGTAGGCCGCGGTGCCGACATCCCTCTGAAAAAGCAGAACATCATGCTCGTGGGCCTGCAGGGCTCGGGAAAGACGACTACCGCAGCGAAGCTCGCCACCTTCTTCCAGAGGAAAGGCTTACGCACTGCGGTAATATGCGCTGACACCTTCCGGGCAGGAGCCTATGACCAGCTCAAGGCTCTGTGCGAGAAGCAGGGCATATTCTTCTACGGCGAGAAGGGCAACACCGATGCCCCGGCAGTAGCCAGGAACGGCCTGGAGGCCACAAAAAAATACGATATACGGATCGTCGATACCGCAGGGAGGCATGCCCTGGAGGGGGACCTGATCCAGGAGATGAAGGACATCCACGCAGTGGTAAACGCCGATCAGAAGCTGCTGGTGATGGACGCCGCTTTAGGCCAGCAGGCCAGCGAGCAGGCGAAAGCGTTTAACGAGGCGGTCAACATCACCGGGGTTATCATCACCAAGCTTGACGGCACTGCCAAGGGCGGCGGAGCCCTTTCTGCGGTGGCGGAGACCAAGACCTCGGTGGCCTTCATCGGAGTGGGCGAGACGCCTGCGGATTTAGAGCGGTTTGAGGCCGATCGCTTCATCTCCCGCATGCTGGGGATGGGTGATATCAAAACCCTCATCGAGCGGGCCCAGGAGGTTCAGACCGAGCAGGAGGTGGATGTCGAGTCCTTGATGCGGGGCAAGTTCACCCTCAAGGATATGTACCAGCAGATGGAGGCCATGAACAAGCTCGGACCATTAAAGCAGATCATGCAGATGCTGCCCATGGGAGGTCTGGGCTTTGAGCTATCGGACAAAGAGTATCAGATGACCAAGGACAGGCTGGACAAATACCGGGTAGTCATGGACTCCATGACCGCCGCAGAGCTGGATGACCCCAAGATCATCACCGCCTCGCGCATCAAGCGCATATCCCAGGGCAGCGGCGCTTCGCCTGACCTCGTCCGCGAGCTGCTCAAATCCCATCAGGCCATGCAGAAGGCGCTCAAGGGGATGAGAGGAGGCATGGGCAAGATGAACATGAAGAGGATGATGAAGAGGTTCAACCCAGGCGCCAAGACATAACGATGCTCTGGCCATTGCTGCTTTTGTAGATGCTCTTATCGATTCGGCCCGATTGGCTGCCTTTTCTCTAGATCACTGGCTGCCTATGCATAAGAGGTGCTTGCCGCCGGTAATGGTGTGGCGGCGCTGATGATGGTTATCTCTTTATCTTGGGGTGCGGAAAGGATCACACTTCCAGTCAACGTTCCCGATTCGATCGGCATCCCCCGGGAAAATGCCTCATACACCCCGGTGATGGCAGTCTTGCTTGCGGACAGCTCCATTCTTATGACCTCCTCCCCTCCCGCAGCCATGACGAACACCATCAGGTCCTTTGTCCCAACCGACCCGGCGGCAGTGATGTTAATTCTTCGGCCTTCAGAGCTAAGCTGCCCTGAGCCCATAACCAGGTCATCCTGCTGAAACATCTCCAGATCCAGATGTCTGGCGGGGCTGCCCTTAAGATTCGCCGACCAGCTTCCAGTGAGGTTTAGCCCCCCGGAGAGGCCGACCTGTGCCTGCGATGACTCTTCCTCTCCCACGGTGATTGGGGTGAGTATTCCCCTGCCGGTAGAGACGGTACCCATATATCCTTGTGATGCTGCCCCCGAGAGGAGGATCAGCAAGACCAAGATCGCCATCGGAATTCCTTTCAAATGCAATTGCATTCACCACTCAAGCCTCTTTTCCACAGATGATACGGCAATCAAATGATATAGCAATCTCTGGTATAATAATCGTGGGCTTGAAAGGCGCAACTGAAAAAAAGGGGGATCTATTATATCCCGCCAGGGTATTTTGCGATTTTGCCGGGCCGGCTCTTGCCGCCTTTAGTCCGCACTATGCCATCGCTGGAACGGCCACCGGCTGAACCGACAGCAGCTTTCCAGAGGCTATGCCCGGCTGGGTCACTCCCGGAGCGGTGTAGACGAAGCTGCCGTTCATGGATCCCGGGGTTATGGTCAGGCTCAAGCGATAAAGGCCCTGGCTCTGCACCGGGGACACGAACAGGGCCACTCTGTCGCCCAGTATAGTGCCCGCAGCGGTTACCTGAGCTGCGTTTCCATTCTGCATCAGTATACCATATCCCGATACTGCATCTTGGTTTTGGTACAGATTAAGGGTGAGGTAGCTGGTAGCTGCTCCGGTAAGGGTAAAGGACCAGTTCCCTGCTATTGCTACATACCTAACAGGCACCTTGGTGACAGCATTGGGGCTCATCCCCGTCTGTCTGTCGATATAAAACAGGCTCTCATTTCTAAAAGATAGCGATGGATCATCTGCAACGCCATAGACTCCTTCTTGAACCTCTTCTCGGATCACACTGCCGGACATATCCTCAGTGGGAAACTCCGGAACTGCATTGGCGCCAAGAGCCGCAGCCGATAGGCATGCGACCAGGGCCAACGTCATCAATACAAACTTGAATCCCATTCTCCTAATACCTCCATGTCATAGCATACCTGGGAGATCTTAAACCTTGTCTCTTCTGGAAGGAGGCGATCATGCGAAATGATAAAAAAAAATTGGAAATTCAGTTCTTCGCCTGTTTAACCCTCTTGTAGTGCCGGTACATGATCCCCAGGGCATCTGCCACCTGCTCTGGGGTCGAGAAGACCGGTATTCCCGCCTTCTCCATCTTTATGACCCCGGGCATCTCAAACTCCTTTCCGGCAACGCAGGCGATGATGGGTTTTCCCTTGTAGTCGATGCTCTTCAGGGTATCAACATAGCTGTCCAGGATCTCCGCCTGGAGGATGACAATGAAGCTGCCCACATCAATGCTATCCACCCCGATCTCTATGGTGCTCTTCACAATCCTGGCATCCTGGCTGAAGGTGTAGTCCACCGGGTTCATGCCGCAGACATAGTCCGGCAAAAGGTCCATCAGCCTCTTCTTCAGAGGCTCCTCCAGCTCGGAGAGGCGCATGCCATTGTCGATGATGGCATCGGCAGCTATCACCCCCAACGAGCCGGCATAGGTTATGATGAAAACCCCCTCCCGGTCAGGCAGGGGCTGCTTGGATATGGCTCTGGAAAGGTTGAACATATGCTCATAGTCTCGGGCGCGGATGATCCCCGACTGGCGGAAGACGGCGCTGTAGATCTGGTCGTTTCCGGCCAGAGAGGCAGTATGGGAGGCCACGGCCTTCTTTCCCGCCTCGGTCCGGCCGGACTTTAGCACCACTATGGGCTTTTTCATGGTGATTTGGCGAGCCTGGTCTATGAACCTTCTGCCGCCTTTCACCGACTCCAGATACATGCAGATGACATTGATGTTCTCGTCCTTGCTCACCGCCTCCATGATATCGGTCTCATTGATGTCCAATTTGTTGCCAATGGTGGCTATGATGCCGAAGTCCATGATATGGCGCAGCCCCCAGAGCATCCCGGCTGCACACACCCCTGCCTGGGATACCAGGCCGATGTTGCCCTGACTCAAGGCATCCACAATCCCTATGGACTGCACCATGCTGCAGTGAGTGTTGATGATCCCCGAGCAGTTCGGTCCGAGCAGCCGCACGCCATACCTATCTGCGATCTCTTTCATCTGCAATTCGATCTTCTTGCCTTCCGGCCCCAGTTCCGCAAACCCGGCCGACTCGACTACGATATAGCGCACGCCGCACTGGCAGCACTCCTCCACTACATCCGCGGTCATGCCTGCAGAGACCAGAATGATGGCCACATCCACTCGCTCGGGCACCGCGCTGATGCGGGGATAGGCCTTGATGCCATGAATCTCCTCTGCTCGGGGGTTAATGGGATAGAGCATACCCTTGAACTTGTGGCTGACCAGATTGGTGAAGACATTCCAGCCCAGCTTTCCTGGCGTACCCGAAGCCCCGATCACCGCTATGCTCTGAGGATAGAAGAGGTCATGCAGATCCTGCTTCTCTTTCCCGGCGGGTGGACTGGCCCTGGGCTCGCCCAGGATGATTCTGGCATCGACCACAGTGCAACCATGGGGATAGAGGAACACGGGATTAAGATCCATCTCCCAGATGCGGGGCTCCAAGTTCACAAAATCCGATATCCTCATCAGTAGATCCTTCAAGGCCTCGATATCCGCAGAGTGGCCCCGGCTGCCCTTGAGCAGGGAATACCCCCGGATCTCCTCGATCATCTCCTGTGCATCTGAGCGGGTGATGGGGATGGAGCGGAAGCTGACATCCTTCAAGACCTCAACGAATACCCCCCCCAGGCCGAACATCAGAACCGGCCCGAAGGTGGGGTCGTTTGCCACTCCCACGATGGCCTCTATTCCCGTCGGGGCCATCTTCTGCACAGAGATGCCCTCCACCGGCTTTCCCTGAAATGAGCTGACAATATCCCGGTAGGCTCGCCGGACGTCGTTCTCCTCATTCAAATGGAGCTTGACCCCACCTGCATCGGATTTATGGACTACATCAGGAGAGAGAACCTTCAAGGCCACTGGACTGGCCAGAGACTTGAATATCTCCACTGCCTCCTCTTCGGTTCTTGCTACCACGGTGCCGGTTGTGGATATCCCCAACTCCTCCAAAATGGCCTTGCTCTCATGCTCCATGAGGTAAGTTCTGTCTACTGATTTTGCCTGATCGATAATGTCTTTGATTACTTCTGCCATTTTCAACCCCAGATTGCTCTTTATCGTTCTGCTCTGAAGCGATGATCTTATCTTAGATAAAAGGTTATTATCTTTCATGGAAAAGGATATTGTCCAGGTCATCCTTGAAAAGGAGCTCACTGTCAAAAACCCTATTCTGATAGAGGGATTCCCGGGAATCGGCCTGGTAGGTAACATCGCCAGCCAGTACATAGTCAACGATCTGAAGATGACCTATATCGGAGCGATGAACTCCAAATACTTCCCGCCACTGGCAGTCCTTTTGGGAGGAGTAGTGAACATGCCGGTCCGCATCTATGAGGATGCGAGCAAGGGGGTAGTGGTTCTGACCGCTGACATTCCCATCCATCCCCTGGCCTCCTATGAGGTTGGAAGGGAGATAGTGGCCTGGGCAGAGTCCATCGATGTACAGGAGTTGATCTGCCTGGCAGGAATAACCGTGATGGATGATCAGAACCGGGTCTTTGGCGCTGTAAGCCGCCAGGAGCTGCTGGATAAGATAAGGGGCAAAGCAGAGATCTTTGAGATAGGAACGATCACCGGAATTACCGGTAGCATCATGAATGAGTGCCGCATAAGAAACCTCCCTGCGGTCTGCCTGCTGGGGGAGACGGCATCAGCAGAACCTGATCCCCGCTCGGCGATCGCTGCCATCGAGACCATTAACAAGATCTATGGCCTGGGAGTGAACACTGCCAAGCTCGCTGAACAGGCAGAGGAGATCGAGGTGCAGATGGCTCAACTGGCCCAGCAGATGAAAGCGGCCGCACCCGAGGAACAGCAGACCCAGTTGCCGAAAGAGTTCCCAATGTACGGGTGATGCCAGATGATTTACACAAGCCTAACCGGATTATCCAGACATGTGATAAAAGAGATTCTCGCCGCCAGGGTGAGGACGGTGGAGATCAGGAGCCCGAACAATTTCTTTGCCATCTACAACTGCCAGCCTGGCGAGAGGATATTCATCACCGATTCAAGCGCCCTGGATGTAGTTCCAGGCACTACCGGCCTTATCACCACCATAAAGGCCCTTCAGGTCATAACCCACAGAACCATCCAGTCTGGGGAGAATTATTATGAGGAGAGCGAGTCTCAGGCAGCAAGGCTGCAGCTTCAGCTGGTGGGCGTCGGTCGGGTGAGAAGGATTGCGTCCATTGAGCCAGCAACGCCCCTCACTTTAGACGTGGATGAGGTGAGGTACTGCGGGGCACGGTAAAAGCCTCTTTTTTTAGAGGAGAACGACCGAGAAGATCGGCTTTGCTCAAGAGATGAAGGTTCTTCTCGTCACCGGAAGGCTGGCCTCTGAGCAGGTCAGAAGATCAGCCTGTGGCACGGATGTGCTGGTGCTGGATGTCGATGTAGCAGCGTTTATCACCCCGGAGATGCTCTGCCGGGCAGGGCCTCAAGGATACGACCTGATTCTGATTCCAGGAGCCATAACCGCCGATTTCCGAGGGGCGGAGATGGCTCTTGGCACCAGTATCCGCCTGGGTCCGAAGCATGCTGTAGACCTGATATCGCTCTTGCCCCGCCTGGATGAGGTTGAGCTCTCCACTACTGTTCCGGCCTGCGTCCTATTGGAGGCGAAGAGAAGGCAGGAGGCCATCATTCAGCTGGAGCGGCAGGAGGCACAGGCCAGAGGGCAGTTGACCATTAAAGGTGTCAAGATCGGCGGCAGCTCGCGGATGAAGGTCTTGGCAGAGGTCGTCGATGCCACCAGGCTCCGGGATGAGGATCTGGTGGAGCGGATCAGATACTTCGAGGAGCAGGGTGCCGATCTGATTGACCTGGGCGCATCCTTGGACGCCACCTCTGCCAGCGTCAAAAGAGCGCTGAAGAAGGCAAGGGAAGTCACTGCCCTTCCCATAAGCATAGATGCCGTTCGGCCGGAGCTCATCTGTGCCGGCATTGAGGCTGGGGCGGACATGATACTCAGCCTGAACGGTGAAAACCTTCCCCTGGTGGGAAGCAGGGTGGCAGAAGCGGGTATACCGGCAGTGGTCATACCGGGACCTGGATCCGTCACCCTGGAGGAGAACCTGAACAAAGCAAAGGATTATGCAATCCAGATTATTGCCGATCCGGTCCTCGATCCCCCCTTGATGGGCCTGGCCCGGTCGATGATCAGATACATCAGCCTCCGTGAGGCCGATCCTGATATCCCTCTTTTCTTCGGGGTGGGCAATGTTACTGAGCTCTTGGATGGAGACAGCCAGGGGGCCAACCTGCTCCTATCCGTCCTGGCAATGGAGGTGGGGGCCTCATTGCTCTTCACCCCCGAATACAGCGCCAAGGCAAAGGGCTCCATTCACGAGCTGGCTGTGGCCTCGCGGATGATGGTTCTGGCCAAAGGGCGCCAGACTCCTCCAAAAGACCTGGGCCTAGACCTATTGATACTCAAAGAGAAGAGGAGAATTCCAGAGGAGGTTCCTCCCCGGGAGCTGGTGGAGGCCTCGGCAGACCATAAATTCGAGGCTGACCCTGCCGGAAGCTTCAGAATCTTCCTCTCCGAAGGGAGGATCGTGGCTGGAAACGGCAGGATCACAGTAGCTGGCACGAGCGCCCGGAAGGTGCTTAATACCCTCATCGACCGGGGATTGATAGGAAGGCTGGACCATGCCGGCTACCTGGGCCGGGAGCTGGAGCGTGCGGAGATAGCCCTGCGCCTGGGCCGGAGTTATATACAAGATGAGCCCCTATGGCCGATAGAGAAAGGTTAAATAATAACTATTTCGTGAGGGAGAGAGGATGAATCAGAAGGCTTTCGCTATCTTCGTAGGCGCTCTTATGGTGCTCTCAGGAATTGCTTATTTCCTACCCCTGGGCACCAACCAGAAAGAGATTGCTGTTACATCAGATGCCAATTCCCCTGAGACCTTTGGCGTTAAGGGGAGCCTGGTGGACTGGAGCTTCGATGGACTGGGAGACGTGCTGGAGATGGCACCGCAGAACACTGATATGGCATACTGGATAAATATCAGTTCATCTCAGAATCTGACCAATGCAGCAAGTATCGCCCTCCCGCAGTCCATCGGCCTGATCTATGGGGACCAGCTTTATTCCACCAGGATCGAAAGGCTGGGGGAGGTTCGCTTCAATAACACCTGGGCGGAGTTCCACTGGATCGAGCCTTATCCGATGGGCTACAACAGCCTGGTCATTCCCTATGAAGGCTATATGATGATCCCCATGGGCACCGACTTTGTCATGGTCATGGGCAGGCCAACTCTATTCGGGCCGCAAGAAGCAGTACAGCAGTCCATCGATGTCATATCCGGTGGGCAGCCATCGGAGAACTTCACCCTGGTTGATGACAGCGGAGCCGACCTGCAGGTAGCAGCCCTAGGTCGCGGTGGAGCGAGCATGCCCATGGCTGGCGGATATAAGGAGTTCAACCTGAGGATCACATCGTCCAGGAACGGTGAGGATGGTTTCGACATCGTCGCCCGGTATATCCAGCCAACAGCAGATACCAGCCGGAAAGCAAGCGATCTAGCTGAAAAGAGCGACCTAGAGTATTCCAGCAGTGGATCAGAAGGAGAGTTATCCGGATTTGTTTCCGAGGAAAACATTCGGTTTGTGCTGATGGGGCTTCTTGGGCCCTAGCGCAACCTTTTTACATGTGGAACTAATGGCAGATCTAGTCTTGAGGTATAATCCAAAAGGCGCTTTTGCGATGAATGATGATGGGCGTTGTCGCCCGGAAGGAGAATTAAGTTATGGCAAGACCAATATATGTAAGGTTTGATGTTCCAGCAGATTTGGCCACAAAATCCCTTGAGGCCTTAGAGCTGGCTCGCGATACCGGCCGAATAAAGAAGGGCACAAACGAGGCCACCAAGGCCATAGAGAGGGGTGTGGCCCGTCTGGTCATAGTAGGCGAGGATGTTCAGCCACCTGAGATCGTCGCTCATATTCCCGCTCTATGCGAAGAGAAGAAGACCCCCTATATCTACGTCAAGAAACAGAGCGAGCTTGGTGCCGCTGCAGGCCTGGGCGTTAAGAGCGCAGCCGCTGCGATCGTGGAGCCGGGGAAAGGAAAAGAGATTCTGGATGAGATCGTCCAAAAAATTGGATCTCTGAAGTAGGTGATATCCTATGGAGGACGATAACGGAATACCAGCAGAGGTAATCGAGGTCATCGGCGTCACCGGCATGCATGGAGAAGCAATGCAGATCAAGTGCCGTATTCTTGAGGGCAATAACAAGGGGAGAATCATAACCAGGAACAGCATGGGGCCCATACGAATCGGCGATGTCCTTATGCTGCTGGAGACGGCAAGAGAAGCAAAGAAGCTTACCAGCAGGTGAGGAAGATGGAAGAGAGAAAGTGCAGCTTCTGCAATAAGACCATTGAGCCTGGCACGGGCAAGCTCTATGCCAAGAAGGACGGAACGGTATTTTTCTTTTGTTCTGCCAAATGCGAGAACAACGTTGCCCTTGGCCGGGTAACGAGAAGAATAAAGTGGGCCCGCAAGGGGGCATAAGGCCTGGCGGATATCGAAAGAACATTCGTCATGGTCAAGCCCGATGGAGTGCAAAGAGGCCTGGTGGGCAAGATCCTGCAACGTATTGAAGAGAAGGGCTTCAAGATCGTTGCCATGAAGCTCGCTGCGATGCCTGAAGCGAAGGCTAAAGAGCATTACGCAGAGCATGTGGGCAAGAAGTTCTACCAGGATCTGGTGGACTTCATCACCTCAGGACCATCCGTCTCCCTGGTGGTCGAGGGAAGGGGTGCCATTGCCGCCATGAGAAAGATGAACGGCGCCACAAATCCAGTGGAGGCCGTACCGGGAACCATTCGCGGCGACTGGGGCATTGAGACGGGACGGAATGTGGTGCACGGCTCAGACTCCCCGGCGTCAGCATCTCGCGAGATCGCTCTTCACTTTGATCCCTCCGAGCTGGTGACATACAAGCGAATAGATGAAGAATGGCTCTACGAGTAGCTCCTGGCAGATGCTTCTGTCAAGCCCTCATGGGAGCCTTTAAATTCCCAAAAAATAAATCACTTTTTTAGGGCTAATTCTGTGAGAAGCGATATTTCATGCAGCAGAAATCCAAAAAGGCCGGCAAGGCAAAGGGCAAGCAATCAAACCTCAGGACACCGATAGTAGTGGTGATGGGGCATGTGGACCATGGCAAGACCACACTCCTGGATAAGATCCGAGGTACCGCAGTAGCCAAGGGAGAGGCCGGCCTGATAACCCAGCACATTGGCGCCACAGAGGTTCCTTTAGATGTGGTTCAGGATTTCTGTGGATCGCATTTCGGAAAGGAGATCGAGATACCGGGACTGCTGTTCATTGATACGCCTGGCCACCATGCATTCACATCCATGCGCAGCCGGGGCGGCTCCCTGGCCGATCTGGCAGTGCTGATCGTGGATGTAAACGAGGGCTTCCAGCCCCAGACCATCGAGTCCCTGAGCATTCTCAAGCGCTTCAAGACCCCATTTGTGGTTGCTGCCAACAAGATGGACCGCATTGGCGGATGGCATACCACCACTAATGCTCCTTTCGCCAAGAGCCTGAAGGTGCAGAGCGAGAGGGTCTCAGAGATCCTCGATACCAGGCTCTATGAGCTTGTGGGAGAACTCTACAAATATGGCTTTGACGCAGACCGCTATGATCGCATCACCGATTTCACCCGGACGGTGGGCATCGTGCCCATCAGTGCCATAACCGGAGAAGGGGTTCCTGACCTTCTCATGATCCTGGTTGGCCTGGCGCAGAGATTCCTCAAGGATAATCTGCAGCTCACCGCCACCGGTCCAGGGGTGGGCACCATTCTCGAGGTCAAGGAGGAGAAAGGGCTGGGCACTACATTGGATGTCATACTCTACAATGGGGAGTTTTTTGCCGGGGATACTGTAATCGTCGGCACCTCGCGCGAGCCCCTGGTTACCAAGATCAGGGCCTTGCTCAAGCCCAAACCGTTGGCTGAGATCAGGAGCGAGGAGAGGTTCCTTCCGGTAAAGCACGTATCTGCCGCTTCTGGGGTGAAGGTCTCCGCTCCAAAGCTGGATAACGCCCTGGCCGGATCAACCATCCGGGTGGTCTCCAATCCCGACGAGGTAGAGGCCCTATCCCTGGAATTGAAATCCGAGTTGGACGCAGTCAGGATTGACACCGAAAACGAGGGTTTAATCATCAAGTCGGACACCATCGGCTCGCTGGAGGCCCTGGTAGGGGAGCTAAAGGCAAGGGATATTCACATTCACTATGCAGATGTGGGGCCCATATCCAGAAGGGATGTGATAAGGGCCGCTGCCATCAACGATCCCCTTCTTTCCGCCATCCTGGGATTCAATGTGGATATACTGCCCGATGCCTTGAACGAGATACAGAAGACGAATGTACCTGTCTTCTCCAGCGATATCATCTACACCATCATCGAGAGCTACGAACGCTGGGTGGAAGATCAGAAGAATAAGATGGAGCAAGAGCGCCTTGAAGCGGTCATCCGGCCGGGGGCAGTGCGCATACTTCCAGATTGTGTCTTCCGGCAATCTAAGCCCGCTGTGGTGGGAGTTCAGGTGATCGGCGGGATCGTCAGGACCCAGGTCAATCTAATGAGAGAGGACGGGGCCAATGTAGGAGTGATCAAGGGAATCCAGGCCCACAATGAGAACCAGGGATCGGCAACCGTCGGCCAGGAGGTGGCCATATCCATCGACGGGCCCACTGTGGGCCGGCAGATCCATGAAGGTGATATCCTCTATGTCAATATCCCGGAAAAGCATGCCCGCATTGTGGAGCTGGAGCTGAAGCCGAAGCTGGCCGAGGATGAGAGAGAGGTGCTGGAGAATTTCCTGGAGATCAAACGCAAGAAGGACCCATTCTGGGGAAGGTAGGATATGACCTTGCAGCGAACTGCTTTTGAGCGGGATGACTCCAATGGCCATGCCGCTTAACGAGATCATAATTCCCCTCATCGCCATCGGCCTGGCGGAGATGGGCGACAAAACTCAGCTCTCTGTGATACTCCTCTCCTCCCGCACCCGGGAGTACATCCCGCTCCTGGCCGGAGTCATGCTTGCTTTTCTGATCACAGATGGATTTGCCATTCTCATAGGCTCCTGGATGACAGGCATAATTCCCCTCGATCTGCTAAAACTGATATCTGGCGGGGTGTTCATTCTGTTTGGAGCATTGATTCTCAGAGGAGACCAAAAGGAGGCAGAAGAAGAGAGGGGGCTATCGTCCGGGAACGCTCTTCTATCCGGATTTTCCCTTATCTTTTTATCGGAGTGGGGAGACAAGACCCAGATCGCATCCGCCCTCTTTGCCACGGAGTATAATCCAATCATGGTCTTCATAGGGGTTATGGCAGCGCTATTCATCCTCTCCGTTATGGCAATCTATCTGGGGCAAATCATCTCTCAGAAGGTCGACAGGAAGCTGGTATCCAGGATAGCGGGCACCCTATTCTTGATAATAGGCATCGCTATCATCCTCTCTCTGTTGGCGCCATATGCGTTTGCTATTGGATTATAACGGCCCAATAAAATAGATTATTGCAATAGCAAGGACCCTTGCCCTGCTATCGCTTTGCTGAATTTATGTAGTGGCTATATTATTATCTAAACCTTTTCTACCTTATCGGCCTTGGGGCCTTTCTCGCCCTCAATGACATCGAAGCTCACCTTGTCGCCCTCATCGATTGCGACACCGGGCTTCAAACCAGTCACATGAACGAAATAGTCCTTACCATCGTCACCAGCAATGAATCCAAAGTTCTTGACTCGATTGAAAAACTTAACTGTTCCATCTACCATTTTTTATTCCTCAATAAGATTAGACCCTCTGGAGGAGCTTCAACTACTTAAAGTTGCTGGCAGCTTCCCTTCAGGAGGCAAATAACAGCCATGTGAAGCCCAATCTATAAGAAAAGGTTTTATAGAAGAGCAAATACTGCTTAACGAGAATCATTTGCTGGAGGATTATTATACATGGCAGGAATGGGTGGAACACCAGTTATCATTTTAAGAGATACCCGCAGAGAATCGGGAAACGAAGCCATTTCGAATAATATAATGGCCGCCCGCGCAGTGGCCAATGCCGTGCGCAGCTCAATGGGCCCCAAAGGCATGGACAAGCTGCTGGTGGATTCCATTGGCGACGTCACCATCACCAACGATGGGGTGACCATCCTCAAGGAAATGGATGTGCAGCACCCTGCTGCCAAGATGCTCATCGAGGCTGCCAAGACCCAGGATAAAGAGGTGGGTGACGGCACCACCACTGTAGCTGTGCTGGCGGGGGAGCTTCTCAGGAAAGCGGAGGTGCTCTTAGACCAGAAGGTCCACCCCACTATGATCGTGCAGGGCTATAGAATGGCAGCTGATGAAGCAGTAAAGATCGCAAAGTCAATCGCCTTCGAGGCCCAGGAGTCAGATCGGGCACTGTTGGAGAGAATCGCCCGGACCGCTATGACCGGCAAGCTGGCAGATTCTCCTGACAGCAAGATGGCCGGATATGCCGTTGATCTGGTCCTCAATGCCACCGAGGACTATGGGGATAAGAGGGTCTTCGACATGGACAGGGTCAACGTGGAGAAGAAGGTGGGCGAGAGCACAGCAGACTCAGAGATCATCGAGGGAGTGGTGATCGACAAGGAGATCGTCCACCAGAATATGCCCCGCAAGGTCACAGATGCCAAGGTGGCCCTGCTCTCCTGCCCCATCGAGTCCAAGGACACTGAGACCAAGACTGAGGTCCAGATCACCTCCTCCGATCAGTTCCAGATGTTCATGGAGCATGAGAAGAAGAGGGTAAAAGAGGCAGCAGATAAGGTGATCGCCAGCGGCGCAAATGTGGTCTTCTGCCAGAAGGGCATCGACGACCTGGCCCAGCATTACCTTGCACAAGCGGGGGTCCTCGCCCTGAGAAGGGTGATCAAGAAGGACCTGGACAAGCTTGCCAAGGCCACGGGAGCTAACATCGTCACCAGCCTGGATGAATTGAAACCCTCGGACCTCGGATCCGCCGCTCTGGTGGAGGAGCGGAGGGTGGGAAGTGGGATAATGACCTTCATCACCGGCACCAAGAAAAGCGCTGCAACCCTACTCCTCCGGGGAGGAACCCAGCAAGTCCTGGATGGCCTAGAGAGGGCCCTTGACGATGCCTTACATGCGGTGGCAGACGTGGTGGAGGACAAGAAGCTGGTGGTTGGCGGTGCAGCCCCGGAGATCGAGATCGCATTGCGCCTGCGCGAATATGCCGCCACCCTGAAGGGAAGGGAGCAGCTTGCCGTCGCCAAGTTCGCTGAGGCGATGGAGATCGTGCCCAAGACTCTGGCCGAGAACGCTGGCTTTGATGCCATCGATAAGGTGGTTGAGCTGAAGAGCAGGCACTCCAGCAACAAGAACATAGGGCTCAATGCCTATACCGGGGAGACGGTGGATATGTATGAGCTGGGCGTGGTCGAGCCCCTGCGGGTTAAGATTCAGGCCATTTTGTCAGCCACTGATGCTGCTTGCTTGATACTGCGCATCGATGATGTCTTAGCCTCCACCAAGGAACCTCCTGCACGCGGTGCAGGCGGCATGCCTCCGGGGATGGGGGGCATGGGTGGAATGGGAGGAATGCCCGGAATGGGGATGGGAGGAATGCCTCCCGGGATGTTCTGATCATCCCGAAACCATTTTTTTTATGGTACAGACATACTCTTTTGGTTTATTTTGGTTTGTTGATGATGCCGTTTTGGCTCAAGCATCCATTTTCACCTAATGAAAATGCAATAGTGCAAATCCGTTATGTATATCGATCACGTTATCTATATATAACTTACAATGAGATTTGCTTCTGAGGTCAAGCAGCAATGGAAGGATATTGGATCTGGCTGGCATTTCTGGCTTTAGCGGTGATATCCCTCAGCATCATCCAGCTGGAAGCTGGTCGCAATAAAAGGCTGCTAGCAGGCTATCGCCAGATGCAAATGGACGTAGAACAGCTGCGGGGCCGGCTCAGGGAAAAGGAGATGAAGCTGGACCAGCTCCAGCGGGAATGCGCACATCTGCTCAAGCTCAAGAGCCGCAACCTGGATCTGGAAGAGGAGCTCAAGAAGACGAAAAGATCGGCAGAATACAATTCGTCGGAAAGGCTGCAATACCTGGAGAGCTACCTTGCCCGCCAGGAGCAAAATCCTTCAGCCATCTTCCTGGGCACCTTTCCACCCCTTCGCCTCCACTCCATTGAGGACAGACTCTGCAGGATGCTGGAGGCGGCCAGGTTCGAGGTGGTGGTTGTATCCCCCTGGATAAAGAGGCAGACCTGGAATCGGATTGCTGCTCCATTGCAGAAGTTCTTCCGCCGGGGAGGGAGGCTGGTGGTGTTCATGAGGGGACGGGAATCGGACTACAGCTCAGGAATGAGCGATGACATCCAGGATGAGGTAAGAAGGCTGGGAGGAGAGCTCCTTTTCGTCCGGCCGCTCCATGCTAAGATCTATATGATCGACAGAAAAGAGGCGATAGTGACCTCTGCCAATCTCTCCCAGGGAGGGATCGATGACAACTACGAGGCAGGGGTATGGTTGAACGATCCCCAGGTCATCCATGATATCTGCTCTTATGTGGATGACCTGTACAGGTGCCGGCAGAGTTGAAAAAGGAAAGGAGCATTTAGGCGCGTTGGAGGATTGAGATAATTTGTCCAGGATTCGGGTCTTGTGAGGTTTATCATCCGGACGAGGATACATTTCTCCTCTTGCAGGCGGCCATAAAAGAGGCCCGCCCAGAGGATCATGTGCTCGAGGTAGGCTGCGGTTCGGGTCTCGTATCCCTGGAATTGGCCAGACAGGTGGAGAGCCTTGTCGCCCTGGACATAAATCCTCATGCAGTCAGGGCGACCAGGGAGAGAGGGGTGGAGGTGATAAGATCCGACCTCTTCGAAGGAATAAGAGGGAAATTCGATCTGATCATCTTCAATCCCCCTTACCTTCCCACAAAACAGGCAGAGAGAAGCGATCAATGGATCAACTATGCCCTGGACGGAGGGGAGAGCGGCAGGGAGACCATAGGCCGGTTCTTGCTCGATCTGGCGGAGCATCTCCGGCCGGGGGGAAGAGCACTGCTGCTCATATCCAGCCTGAGCGGACCGGAGGAGGTGGAGATGATGGCAGGGGACGCCGGGCTTATCACAGAGCGGGTGGCCAGCAAGGGATGCTTTTTTGAAAAGCTCATGGTGCTGAGGATCACAGTCCGCAATTGAGTTCTCCGGCGGGATAGTAGATATCATTTTATAAATATAGACTTATCAGCATCAGAACTGCCCGCAAGTCCATCGCCTTTACTATCCAGGAGAGCGATCAGCCTCTCCAGCACTAGAGAGACGCCTTCTCCGGTCTCGGTGGACATCTCTGCCAGATCACTGTATCTCTTGATATCAACCTTATTGGCGACGATCAGCATGGGCAGCCTGATCCAATTGGATAGATCCTCGGCCAGACGAAGCTGTGAATCCAGAGGATAGCCGCAGTGCTCGCTTGGGTCCAGAATGTATAGCACTACCCCCTGCAGATGGCTGAGGGCAGCCACGGTCTGCCTCTCGATCTCATTTCGCTCCGACATTGGCCGGTCGAGCAATCCGGGAGTGTCCACCACCTGATACCTCTTATCGTCCCGAACGAAGTGGCCCACAATTATCCCCCGAGTGGTAAAAGGATAGCTTGCCACTTCTGGTTTTGCCCCAGTGATGCGGATGATGAAGCTTGATTTCCCCACATTGGGATAACCGGCGATGAGAATGGTTGGAGCTTCCGGGTCTATGGTCGGCATCTTGCGAAGCAGATTCCGGGCAGAATTCAGGAACAGCATATCCTTTTCAATCGATCTCATCACCGATGAGAAGCGCCCAAAGGCCGACTTTCGGAGGGGAGTGCTGTCCGTCCCCCTGGCCCGCCGGATCTTTCCCACATATTCTCTGGTTATCAGTCTTGTCTGCCTGGAGGCCCAGCGCAGGCGAGATAAGCTGATACGGATCTTATCTACGCCAACCGTTATCTCCACCATCTCTCTGTAAAAAGGAGGCAGGTTCTCAAAGGAGGGAAACTTCCGGATCAAATTGGCAAGGTTATCTGAGAGGATATTGCCTGCATTCAGGACCATGGACTCATTGTCGGCAGCACGGGTGGCGCGCCGGAATGATTTATCTAAAAGCTCCTGCGATGTGGGGATAGTTGGAAGACGCTCAAACATCAGTGAGGACTAGCCGGCATTAACAGATAAAGCTTCGGTCCGGCCTTCCGTCTCCTTTGGGGCATGCGCGGCGCGGATTGCAGGATTCATTTAATAAATGGTTTTCGGAAGGCTTAAATAGTACTTCTTTATCTATATAGATGAGGTGACCTTTTGAAGAGACTAGGCACCGCGCTTCATGTCGTGCAGAATAAACTGATAGTCCAGAGTGAAGAGATCGTTGGAAGCGAGACCGCTATCCCCAGGGGTAACTCCTGGGTGGTGGATCAGAAAAGGACCAGGGTCGGAAAGGTTTTCGATATATTCGGTCCCATCGATCGTCCATATATAATCGTTCGGCCGAATAGAGGAACAGATGCCGCTGCCCACATCGGAAAGAAGCTCTATATCGATGAGGCGCCGGGGAGAGATAGCAAGTGGAAGAAATTGAAAAGCTGAGAGAGATAGAGAGGGCAGAGCCGGAGAAGCTCAAGGAGCGTACCCGGCTCAGACGCGAGAAAGAGAAGGTAGACGAGTTTGAGAAGTTTACAGTCGAGTGCCCAGAGTGCAAGAGCCACACCCTGGTGCGCGACTATGAACGAGCAGAACTGGTTTGCTCCGACTGCGGCCTGGTGATCGATGAGAACTTCATAGATCAGGGGCCGGAATGGAGAGCCTTCGACCACGATCAACGCATGAAGAGGTCGAGGGTTGGGGCGCCCATGACGTACACCATCCACGACAAGGGACTCTCCACCATGATCGACTGGAGGAACAGGGACTCATATGGCAAGACCATATCCTCCAAGAATAGGGCTCAGCTCTACCGCTTGAGAAAATGGCAGAGGCGCATCCGGGTCAGCAATGCCACAGAGCGAAACCTAGCCTTTGCCCTGTCTGAGCTGGACCGAATGGCATCAGCTCTAGGTCTATCCAGAAATGTGCGGGAGACGGCGGCGGTTGTCTACCGCAAGGCTGTAGACAAGAACCTCATCCGGGGGCGGAGCATTGAAGGCGTGGCAGCAGCAGCGCTCTATGCCGCCTGCCGCCAGTGCAATGTGCCTCGTACCCTGGATGAGATCGCAGAGGTATCCAGGGTATCGAGAAAAGAGATCGGCAGGACATACCGGTTTGTGTCCCGGGAGCTGGCCTTGAAGCTCATGCCCACCAGCCCCATCGACTACATCCCCCGCTTCTGCTCCGGCCTGAATCTGAAGGGCGAGGTGCAGGCGAAGGGAATTGAGATCCTCCGCCAGGCCGCGGAAAAGGAGCTCACCAGCGGGCGCGGGCCCACTGGCGTGGCCGCAGCCGCTATATATATCGCCTCCATCCTCTGCGGGGACCGGCGCACACAGCGCGAGGTGGCAGATGTGGCAGGAGTGACAGAGGTCACCATCAGGAACCGCTACAAAGAGCTGGCAGAAGAGCTGGACATAGAGATAATCCTTTGAAGGGATATCTCTAGCATCTTTTTTTCAGGCAATTGCCCTAGAATCAGATTCCTGTTTTAGCCTTTATCTGCGAGATGTCCTCTTCTATCTTTGCCAGCCTCTCGGTTAGATCATCTCTATAATCTGAACGGATATCATCAATACTAACTGCGATTTCCTCTTTGGCGGAGTCTATTTTTTCTGCCAGCAGATCTGCGGATGATTTGACCTGATCTCTTACCCCAACGATCTCCGCTTTCAGGTCGTCTCTTGTGACCCTTATCTCGTCCTTTAGTTCTACGCGGGTGGCTTTGACCTCGTCACGCGTGGCTTTCACCTCATCGCGAGTGGCCCTTATCTCTTCCTTGAGCTCCTCGCGAGTGGCTCGTATCTCATCTTTCAGTTCCACTCTGGTGGCTTTTATCTCCTTCAGCACATCCTTGTTTACAGAGATCAGCTCCTTGAGCAATTCCGCTGCTTGATCGATCCTCTGATCGGTCTCTCCACTGCCCGAGACCACCTTAAAAAATCCCTGGAACTCATTTGCTGCAGCTGAATACTCCTTCTGGATATCTGCCACCTGAATCAGAGTATTCTTGATGTCTATGGCGGCAAGTAGGCTCCCCAGGTCGTAGTCTTGCCCTTCTGCCACCACCTTGACCCGGCCGTCATCGAGGTTCTGGACGTAGCCGGTCAGTCCAAAGTCCCTGGCAATGGAAACCACCCTGGCCCGGTAGCCAGTCTTCTGAACCTTGCCGGAGATATAAGCGGTCAGCCTGCGCATTATAGTTAATTTTCTCACTCTCTTTATTTAAGCCTATGACCTGCCGTATTTTAGAGTAAGAAGGAGGGAGGCAAAAGTCAGTGATGTAGGAGGAAAAGATGCTTCGACCTTTGCCAATTACTATATACGGCAATTGCCGATATAAAAAACTTTCGCTTGATGGCAGCGGACGATTCCAGGGCAAAGAGATGCTCGGCTGGTGAAAAGATGTTGGAAGAAGATCCTCTGGGCGACATTGCAGTTCTCACAACTATTTGCCAGCAGCCTCCTGCAGCAGCAATTGTGCATCCCCATGCATGCCTGTGAGTTTTTTGGTGATGATGTGCTGCGGGCCATACTCCTGCTCCGCCAGCCCTTTAATCCGCCAGATATCGGAGAGGAGCCTGCCGATCTCCTTTTGAACGTACCTGCGGTTCTGCTCGCTCATGGTCAAAACATCTCGGTCTTCTCAAAGCCCCTCTTTCATTTTACCCTTTTCGCCGTCCTTCCCAAAGCCTGGGACAACTGACAGATCTAATTTGGCATAGTGGCAGCCGGGTGGGGCCTCTCCGAGCGCATGGCTAGAAACCTTCCTGGCGGCGGCACAGGAGAAAGGAATGCCGCTGTTGACACTGGACAGAAGACTGTACGAGAAAGTAAGAGGGAAAAGAGATGTCCGTTTGGTCTGACAAGAAAATTTAGCGATCAGAACCATACCTATTAAGCACTGGCCGCACATCATGCTCTATGGATGACCGCCGGACGGTCTGCCTCTGGGAGGTGGATTTTCTTCGAGGACTGGCCATTGTAATGATGGTCATCTTCCACCTGGCGTATGACCTGGACTTCTTCAGGATCCATGAGATTGATCTGTCCGGAGGATTCTGGTTTTATCTGGCCCGCTTCACTGCCTCCCTCTTTCTCCTGCTGGTTGGCATCTCCCTCACCCTGAGCTATTCCCGGGCGAAATTGGCCGGCCAGCGGAATCAATACCCTTTCAGGCTCTTGAAAAGAAGCCTCTGGATAATGAGCCTGGCCCTGGGAATTACCCTTGTAACCTATATCGTCATTGGAAGGGGATTTATTGTCTTTGGAATACTCCACCTCATCTCCATTTCCATACTCTTAGCCTATCCCCTCCTCCGCCTGGGCAGAATGAACCTCCTTTTAGGGCTGGCAGCGATCTTGCTGGGCCTGTACATCCAGGAGCTTGAGGTCGACTTTTTCTGGCTCATCTGGCTGGGCCTGGCTCCCCGAAGCTTCACCTCCCTGGACTATGTGCCTCTATTGCCCTGGTTTGGGGTGGTGCTGATGGGTATGGCCGGGGGAGCATTGCTCTACAAAGATCTCGGCCGCCGCTTTCCCCTGCCCGATATCAGTGCCTGGCCTCCGGTCAGAGGGCTCATATTCTTGGGCCGCAACTCTCTGGCCATCTATATCCTCCATCAGCCTCTGCTGCTTGGCCTGATCTACCTGGCAGAAGGCCCGTCTCTCTTCTCTTTTGCCTGGAAATGAAATGAGGAGAAATTATGATGAAATGAGGATGAAATAGGAATGAACCAAGGGAAAAGAGAGCCTTGTATACGACCGAAGATGATGGCCAGCATTCTGGAAAGCGTGAAGGCTCCCTTCGGCCCTTCGGGCGGATAGGGCCCTTAATGTTATCTATCAGCAGAGCTATCCATATCAGCATGCCATTTGAAGAATGCAGCATTAGCCATAAGGGCGTGCTCGTAGTGGGCGGTATAATCGTAGACCTGATTGCCAGATCTGAGAAGTTCAAGGTGGTAAATGACAACCTCTGTTTTCCCTTCGACTCCAAGATCACCCTCGATCAGCTCAGCCAGGATACCGGAGGCTCAGCACACAACCTGGCAACCAACCTGGCAGAATTGGGCACAACCACTTACATCCTCGGTTCAGTGGGCAAAGAGGACCACGGCGAGGAATACCTGAGAAACCTGAGGATTCACGGCGCAATCACCAAATATGTCACCTTAAAGGAGGGCCTGACCGGGATGTCTTTGGTCTTTCTCTATAACGGCGAGAAGACCGTTCTGACCAGCAGAGGGGCCAATGCCCTGCTGGGTGAAGAGGACCTCAATCCTGAGGTCTTTGATAAGATCGATACCATGGTCCTTACCAGCCTGATAAGCCAGGAGAATATGGCGCTGATGAAAAAGGCCATAGAAGAGGCGAAAAAAAGAGGTATCTACATCATCACGAATCCCAGCATGAGCATGGTCAACCACCGACCAGAGGAGCTGAAGCATGCCATGCATAACAGCCAGGTGATAATCATGAACGGCAAGGAGTCGATGCTGATAACCGGGGAGAAGGATGTCGATTCCGCTATCAAGAAGCTGAAGGATTATGGAGCAGAGACGGTGATCGTCACCCTGGATGTCAGAGGCGCGCTGGTTTTGGATAATGAACGGACCTTCCGGGTGCCCTCCTACAAGGTCAAAGTGGTGGACACGACCGGCGGGGGAGATAGCTTCACCGCTGGATTCATCCATGCCAAATACCATGGATACTCGAATGAAGAAGCTGTAAAGTTCGCCTCCGCTGTGGCCGCCCTGAACATCGTCACCCCGGGAGCGAGCACCGACCTGCCCAGCGAAAACGATGTGGTCGAGTTCATGAAGACGGCGGAGTTTCTGGAGGCTTGATTTGGGGGGCGAAGGGAGGGATCGCACCCGCATGGAAATCTCATCAGGCCATAAGGGCTAAGTCCCCTTTGCGGAATATGCTCTCTCCCCCCAGGTGCACCATCTCCGGCAATCCCCCAAACCGGGCCCTGACGATCAGCTCTCCGATCTTTTCTTTCATCACCCTGGCGATGCCGATGATGGATGTCGTGGGCCGGGCGTTCACATCCACCGCCTAGGGTCGTTCCCCCAGCACGAAGTCGATCAAACGCCATTTGGCGAAGACCAAAACGCGTGGCCGAATGTTGCATCACGATCCGATACAGGGAGGGGCCATTTTTTCCTCATATTCGTGGCTTAGCAGATTTAGCGGGATGCCGTCTCAGCCAGCGACACCTGATAGGCCTTCCAGCCGGGGCACCAACCGGTATGCCAGCGCCAGATTCTGGCTACCACGGAGTCTGGGTGCTTGTCAGAGTATCTTCGCAGGGGGCAGGAGTCGCAGGCGTGCTTTTTTTCGGACATGGTTTCCAATCTCTTATGCTCGCTATTATGCTTATCTCTCAATGGGATTACTCTTAATCAACCGAGCTCTCCCTTCAGGAACGTGTACTCCCCTGTCACATGCACCCGCTCCGGCATCCCGCCAAACTTTGCCTGCAGTATCAGCTCCCCGATCTCCTCTTTCATCACCCGGGCGATGCCGATGATGGATGTCGTTGGCCGGGCGTTCACATCCACTGCCCACGGTCGTTCGCCCAAAACATAATCTATGCCCGCGTAACCGCGCAAAGCCAGGACATCTGCCGCCTTCTCCGCCGCCTCCCAGATCTCCGCCGCCCGGGGAGTGCGGTAGGGCACCTGGCTTCCCTGATATCTCATCTTCCCATCGGCAAAGTCGATCAGCTGGCGGTTGAGGGTTAAGGGCAGAAAACCCTCTTTCCCCACGATGAAGCTGGCGGAGAGGTGCAGCCCCTCATGGTAGCGGGTGACGATCTCCTCCGGGCCCGCCCGGACAAAGGAGCTGATCCTCACCCCTTCCGAGCCCGAGCCGGTGCGCGGCTTGACCACATACTGCAGGCAGCCCTTATCCACCGGATCGGGCCGGTCCACGATTTCTGCCACTGGAACGCCGGAGCGCGCGAGCGCCTGGGTAGAGAGTAGCTTGTCCGCAGCCAGACTGGCGGCAGCGGGGCTAGAGCCAAGATTGGCCGTCCGGCCTTCGATTATCTCCAAAAAATGCGGCTGCAGGCCATCAGGAGCGATCAGCAGGCATGCTTCTGCCTCGATCGACTGCAGGAGAGACCCAAAATCCCTCCCAGCCTCAAGCATTATGGGCTTGCCCTCTTTTAACCTGGGCCCAGAGGTGGGATAGGCCACCTCGTGTCCGCTGGACGCGAAGCTCTCCACCAGACAGGAGAGCATGGCTCTGCCCTCCAGCTCATGTGTGCCGCCCAGACCCAGGGCGGATGCATACTCGGCAACGAAGATGTCCATGAATTCTCGAACTGCCAATGAAGAGCAGGCTATACTAGTCTTATGGCCGAAGAGGCCGAAAGACAGGGCTATTGAGAGGAGGGAGATCGGCAAGAGACAAAGAAGCAAGAGATCATCAATTAACCTTTTATTCCAGCCCACTTCTCCTAAAGCCCATGAAGCTTCCGGGCACGGCGACAGCAGAGGAGAACATCCACATCGCCATGGGGAAGCTGGCCATCAGGCCTGGCGATCTGTTCCTGGATATAGGCTGCGGCTCAGGGGCAGTCTCCCTGGCCGCCTCATGCTACACAGACAGGATCTACGGCCTGGACCGCCGACCAGAGGCGATAAATCTCAGCAGAGAACTGGTTGAATGCGGGAAATTCCTCCTGGGCGAGGCAGAGGAGATCATACCCCGGCTGCCAGCGGTGGACAGATGCTTTATCGGCGGCACCCGAGGAATAGACAGATTCCTTCCCCTTCTGCTGGAGAAGGCCAGCCCGGGATGCATGATCGTCGTCGACCTGGCCAGGATAGGAATAGCCAGCAAGGTGGCAGAGCTGATGAAAAAGGAAGGCATTTTCAGGGAGATCCTGCAGATTCACATCAATCGGGGCTACGACCTGGCGGGGGACATTGCCTTCAAGCCCATAAACCCCATATTCATGGTGATCGGCAAATGTTAATCGGCATAAGCCTAGGACCGGGCGATCCGCAGCTATTGACCTTCAAGGCAGCAGCGGCCTTGAAGAGCTGCAAGCGGGTCTATGTTCCAGGGGAGATGGCAGCAGAGCTGGCCAGGCCCTACTCCTCCCCCCAGATCCTGGATTTCCCCATGATCCAGGATGAACTGGAGTTGAAAAGGATCTGGCAGAAAAATGCAGATATCATCGCCCAGGACGCTGGCACCAGCCAGGTGGGCTTTGCCTGCATCGGCGACATCAACACCTTCTCCACCTTCAGCCATCTGAAGAGGGTGATAGAAGAGCGCCATCCGGGAATAGAGATCCAGACCATTCCCGGGGTGGGAGTGGTCCCAGCCTTGGCCTCCAGATTCGATGTACCTTTGGAGAGGTCTTTTCTGGTCTCGGACGGATCCCAGGTGCAGTCGGTGATCAGGATAAAGGCCACCAGGCCCAGGAAGCTGGCTGAGGAGCTACGAGAAGAGGGTTATGAGGATTTCACATTGGGCATGAGGCTCTTTACCCCGGAGGAGAGGATCGTCCGGGGAGAGATGCCGGAGAGGAGCGAGTACTTCAGCGTCCTCTTGGCCCGGAGGAGAGAATGAAGGTCTACTTCGTAGGGGCGGGACCGGGCGACCCGGAGCTGATCACCGTCAAGGGCAAGAGGCTCTTGGAGGAGGCGGACCTGGTGGTGTACGCCGGCTCTCTGGTCAATCCCCAGCTCCTGGAGGGATTGAGAGCCATCAAGGTCGACAGCAATGGACTGTCAATAGAAGAGACCCAGGCAAAGATGGTCGAGTTCCTGCGAGCGGGAAAGAAGGTAGTGCGACTGCACAGCGGCGACCCTTCGATCTATGGCGCCATATTAGAGCAGATGAAGCCCCTGGAGGAGATGGGAATAGAGGTGGAGGTGGTCCCCGGAGTCTCCTCCCTCTTTGCCGCCTCTGCCGCTCTGAAGACCCAGCTCACCCTTAAGGGGATCTCTGAATCTCTGATCGTAACCAGGCCCAAAGGGACCACGCTGGCAAAGGACGACCTGCCCACCCTCAGCCGCCTGGGAACGACCATGGCCATATTTCTGGGAGTCGACAAGATCAGGGATATAGTCCAGTCCTTAGACCGGCCGGGCACAACTCCGGTGGCGGTGGTCTATCACGCCTCCTGGCCGGACCAGCAGGTATTGTGCGGAACAATAGATGATATCGCCGATAAGGTAGAAGAGGCGAAGATAGACCACAGCGCCCTCATACTGGTGGGCGATGTGGTTAAAAGAACCGGATTTAGGAGGTCTCACCTATACCGGAGCCGCTGAAGTCCCTGGCCATCCTGGTCTTCCCCCGGGATAGGGATAAGGGAGAGAGGATTGCCCGGGCCTTAAGCGATCGCTATCAATCTACTCTAGTCCTTTATGAGGAGGAGAGGATGAAGAGGCTCCTTGAGAAATACGATCTGCTGGTAGCGATCATGGCGGTGGGGATCGTGACCAGAAGCCTCTGCCGCCATCTGCAGGACAAATGGCGAGACCGGCCGGTGGTTGCCGTCGACTCCGCCCTCAGCTGCGCTGTGCCGGTGGTAGGAGGCCACCACGGGGCCAATGACCTGGCCCTGCTTTTAGCAGAAAGGATGGGGCTCTATCCGGCCATAACCACCGCCACCGATGCCTCGGGCCGGCCCTGCCTGGAGAGCGTGGCCGGGCGGCTGAAGGCTGATATCGTGAACAAAAGCTCCTCAAAATCCATCAACCTCGCATTCTTGACAGAGGACGTCCCAATATTGAGGCTGAAGGGGCCTAAGATACTGCTGGTGGATGAAGATGTGGCGGTGCTCAAGGCAAAGGGGCTGGTTTTGGGTGTGGGGGCCAGAAAGGGCGTATCCTCTGAGGAGGTCCTCCAAGCGATAGACCAGGCCCTGGCGGAATCCGGCAGGAAGAGAGAGGATATAGCATTCTTAGCCACCGCCTGGCTAAAGAAGGAGGAGGAGGGCCTGCTGGAGGCGGCGAAGTCTCTTGACAGGGAGATCGTCTTTCTCTCCCGGGAGGAGCTCAACTCCCAAAAACCTTCCACTCCCTCGAGGGCAGAGGACCTGGGACTGGCGGGAGTTGCCGAGCCCGCAGTCCTCGCCCTGGCAAAGAGGCTCATTCTTCCCAAGAAGGCATACGGAAGGGTGACCGTTGCCATTGGAGAAAATTAAAATGACTGCCGAAAAGGGATTGGGATTCAATGAATGATTCTGCACTCAGCCGATCAATAGACCGTCATTGCGCAAACAGGCTCTCAATCGTTGGCATCGGGCCGGGTGATGCCTCCCTCCGCACCCTAGCGGCAGTGGATGCCATAAAAGGAGCTGATTATGTGGTCGGCTACCGGCCCTATCTGAAGCTCATAGAAGACCTCTTGCCGGGAAAGGAGGTCTACTCCAGCGGCATGGGAAAGGAGACAGACAGGGTCCGAGCGGCTTTGGATCTGCTCAGCCGGGGACCTGTGGCCCTGGTGAGCTCGGGAGACGCTAACGTCTACGGCATGGCAGGCCTGGGCCTGGAGATGGCAGAGCATCCAGCTGAGGTGGAGGTTATTCCTGGGGTCACATCATTTACCGCTGCAGCTTGCCGGGCCGGCCTTCTCTTCCGAGAATGCGTGGCGGTGATAAGCCTCAGCGACCTTCTCACCCCTTGGCAGGATATCGAGGGCCGATTGCGACAGGCAGCGGATTTTGGAATGCCCGTCGCCCTCTACAATCCTAGAAGCCGGAAAAGAGACTGGCAGCTATTGCGCGCCCTGAATATCTATGAGAAAAGAGATGTTCTGGTGGCAAAAGAGGTGGGAAGAGAGGGAGAAAGGCTCTTTTGGACCACAGCCGCTGCCCTCATGGATAGCGTTTCCCTGAGAGAGGAGATCGATATGACCACGCTTCTCATCCTCCCGGGCAGGGGCACTTACAGGGGGGATGTTGCTCGAGAGGCAGAGGTGAACCTGGTGGGCACCGGCCCGGGAGGTCAGGCAAACCTCACCGCAGAGGCCCGGACCATCCTCAGCTCATCTGAAAAAATTCTGGGAGCAGAGCGTTACCTGAACCTGATCGGGGACTATCCAGGGGAGAAGGTCGCTCATGCGGGTCCCTGCCCGGAGAGATCATACGCCCGCTTCCAGGAGGCAGAACAGCTCGCCCGCTCGGGAAAGAGGGCGAGCATCCTCACCGGCGGCGACCCGAGCATCTTTTCCGCGGGCTGGCGGATCATGGACCTGGCCAGAAATCGGCTTCCCGTTCACATATCTCCTGGAGTGAGCGCCTTCTCGTCAGTTGCCGCAAGGGCAGGAGCTCCCCTCTCCGGGGACTTCGCCCTTCTCTCCCAGCTGGATAATCCAGAAGCGCCATCCCTGCTGGCAGCAGCAGGCTTCGGCGTTGTGATCTATAATGTGAAAGGGCATGAGGTGCAGGCCTTCCTCCAGGAGCTGGAACCGGAGAGAGCGGTGGCCCTGGCCAGGGACGTGGCCCGGAAGGGAGAAGAGATGATCATAATGAAGGCAGAAGAGCTGATGGAGACAAAGCCATCAGGCTTCCGGTTCACCCTTCTGGTATCCTGCCCGAAGGCGGAGATAATAGAGGGCAGGATCATAGCCCGAAGGGGATATGATACCAAATACAGCTACTAGAGCTGATTGATATGATAGAGAACTATACCGATATTGGGGCCAGCACACCTGAGGCGATAAAGATCAGCAGAAAAAGCCGGGAGCTCATATCCAGCATGATCGGGGACCGGAGCCTGGAGGACAGGATCACCCAGAGATGCGTCATTGCCACCGGCGACCCAAGCACAGCCGATATCATGAGATTTCAGAATGACCCTTTTCAGGCAGGCCTTAAGGCCCTGGAACGGGGCGCTCCCATCTACGTGGATATCAAGATGGTCCAGGCGGGGGTGTTAAAGAAAGGCCATACCAGCCCCATAGAGGCGTTCATCGATAAGGGAGACGAGCTGGCGGCATCCAGGGGGATCACCCGCACCTCAGCCGGTGTGTTGGCCCTGAATGAAAAGCTCTCCGGATCAATAGTGGTTATAGGAAATGCCCCCTCTGCCCTGCTGACCCTCTGCGGGTTCATGGAGTCGGGACGGGTCCAGCCCGATCTGGTGATAGGAGTGCCAGTGGGCTTTGTCAATGCTCTGGAGAGCAAAGAGAGGCTCCGGGAGATCTCCGTCCCCTCGATATCCACTGCCGGTACCCGCGGCGGAACCCCCATCGCCGTAGCAGCCATAAACGAGATCATAAACACCTATGCCAGAGAAAGACCCTGAACTGATAGCCGATCCAGTCAGCGGCTTTAGCATACCCCTCTCCTGGATTGAATCCTGTTCCGATCCCCTGGCCCGGGAGAAGATCCTGTCGGGCAGATGGACCATCCTCTCAAGCGGCCTATTATTAAAGCGCGGACTTACCACGGGGACCACCGCAGCAGCAGCAGCGAAAGGGGCGGTCGTATCCCTGGTCCGGGCGACCGAAAGCCTGGAGGTGATGACGCCAGCCGGAATCCCGGTTTCGGTTTCCGTTAAGGCAGAGAACGGCTACTGCAATGCTCGCAAGGACGGAGGGGACCACCAGTCCGATGTCACCGCCGGCCTGGAGATATCGGCCCGAGCAGAGCCATCTGGAGAGACGGTTCTCCTCGCCGGGGTGGGGATTGGAAGGATAGGAGCAGGAGGCCTGTGCGACCAGATCGGCCGTCCGGCCATAAGCCCCTCAGCAAAAGGGCAGATCATGATGGCTATATCCGAAGGGCTGAAGGTGACAGGTCTTGAGCATGTTCGGGTGGAGATCTGGGTTCCCCAGGGAGAGAGGATTAGCCGCCAGACCCTCAACCCCAAATTGGGGATAATGGGAGGCATATCCATCCTGGGATCGACCGGATTTGTGGAGCCCTGGAATGAGCACCTGATAAATGAGAGGGCTGAAGGGCTGAAAGGGGCGAAGAAGGTGGTGGTTAGCACGGGCAGAACCGGACTCAAGCTCAGTCGAATTCTCTTTCCCGATCACGAAGCGGTGCTTATGGGAAACCAGCTGGGCCGGCTGGAGTTTGAGCCTGATCAGGAGAGCGTCTTATGTGGCCTTCCCGCTCTGATATTAAAATGGGCTTGGCCCGAGATATTGGAGAATACGGGGTACAATACCGTGGCGGAGATGGTGGAAAAGGAGCCGGAGCATGAGAAGATCGCCCTGGGATTGAGGAGGGCCAAAGAGAAGCTGCCTCGCACCCGTATCGTTCTCCTTCATAGGGATGGGCGGATCTTATTGGAGGCTCCATGATCATCGTAGGAGTGGGCATTGGCCCGGGCATGATGACCCAGGAAGCCGGGGAGGCTATCGGCCGGGCGAGGTTGATCTATGGATCGAAGAGGTCGATAGACCTGGCCAGGGAGTATATCGACCCGGACTGCATTGTCAGGGAGATAGAGGACTACAAGAGGCTCTCATCTCTGCCAGAGGAGGCTGTGGTTCTGAGCACCGGGGACCCCATGCTCTCCGGCCTGGGCTATCTGCCGGGCAGGGTGATCCCAGGGATCTCCAGCCTGCAGGTGGCCTGCGCCCGCCTGAAGATCAGCGAGCTGAATGTGGTCCCCATCACAGTCCACGGGCGGAGGATGGACCCAGAGGCTATAGCATCCGAGCTGAGCCGGGACAAATCCGTCTTTCTCCTCACCGATGACAGCACCGATCTGGAAGGGCTCTGCCGGCTGCTGGAGGGGAGGGGGCTCGCGCGAAGCGTGCTCGCCCTCACAGATCTTGGCTACCCCCAGGAAAGGATCGATAGAGGGAGCACCGCCTCTCCCCCTCGGGCCCCCGGTCTCTCCTGCGTTCTCATCGGACCGCTATGAATGGATGAATTCAGGGATGGCAGCTCTTGCAGGGAAGGTAGCCCTGACTTTTTGCCTCCTCGGCACTCTGGAAATAGACCTTGTTCTCCTGCTTGATCTTCAAGGCATAGCGGCAGTCAGGGAGATGGTACTTCTTAGAGGTGCTGCTGCCTACGAAATTCCCTTCTGACTCCTCCTTTCCATCTGATTCATCCATGATCCCAACGCTGCTGACTGATGCTTCGCCATCATCGGCGCCGGCGCTACCATCAAAAAGCTCAGGATCCCCTGCCCCATCTCCTTCTACCGATATCTCTGCCTTCGATTCCTTCGAACCCTCTTGCTCGGCCTCTTCTGGCGCCTGAAGCTTGGTGGTTGGCTCTTCACCTGACGAGATCTGAGGACGAGCTTTCGTACTCTCGACACGCTCGATTTTTCTCTCTTTCTCGCCCTCTCTCCCTGCATCCTCCTCTGGCTCTTCCTCATCCTCATTTGACTCATATCTATAGAGAGATCTGCCGGCATAAAGGGCACGAGCATCAGATATCGATATCAATTCCCCAGAGGAGATCCTTTTAGAGATCAGATCCTCCTGGTCCTCAGCCAGGCTGCACCTTCTGTTCTCGCTGGCCAGAATGCCGCCAGGGCCTGATGCCTCCAGGGTGCAGGTGTAGTTGCCAGGAATTAGTTTGAGGTTCTTGGCGATCTCGAAGCTGTAATCCCTGTTCGTCTCCAGCCTCATCAGCAGGTACTTCGTGCTTGAGATTGAGGCCTTCCCCTGGCGGAGGGTGGCATTGAGCAATAGATAAGGTAGAGTGCCATTCCCGGTGAGAACGACATTTCCCCGCAGGCTGAAGAGATCGATATCCAGATTGGGGTCTATCTCCATTTTCAGCTGACCCGACCACGCCTCTGACTGCTGAGCTGCACCGCCAGCGGATGAGGCATGCTGTGGTTGGGATCCCAATTCGATGCAGCCAGTGATGGACGATAATACCAGTATAAGGGGAAATAATATCGGAGCTATACCACACTCTCTAAACTTTTTCAAACACAATTGACCAACCCCTTGATTTCCAGTGGAAAGCAGAAGCCCTGAAATGCGCGCCTTATGAAACTGGCCCGAGCAAGGCAATCTTGAGCAGAGGGCCATTTGATCCTCACAGGAAGCTGCATTGCCTTCGAAAAAAGAGCTTGATTCTATTCACATCGATCGGAGCACACGCAGCAGTCCTTCTGCACAGTCCAGCATCTTTTTCAGCCTATCCAGATCCTGCTCAGATCTTATGCCTGCAGAGAGCTCGTCCAGCCGCGCGATCAATGATGCGCGCAGCCCAGCCTTCGCCTCCATGAGCCCGCCATCCATCCTCTCCTCATCAAAGGGGTCCGTACTCCTCGTTCCGCCAGGCAAACTCTTCCCTGCCGCCTGCAAGAGAGGCATACTGGGCTCGTGATCCGGCCGATCCTCTTCTGATCCCGAAGGCTCCGGAGCCTCTCTTCCAGCTCCGGAAAGCTGCTCACCATGGACCTGCTCATCCTGAAATGAACAGACCGGGCAGACTATCACTCCCTGACAGCGAAATAGGGGCGCTCCGCAGTCATGGTGCGTAGCCAGCATTGTGCATCCCCTCTCAAGAAGCCTGGTTATCTTGCTGAGTACTTCATCTTCTTCCATCGTCCCATCACCAGCATTACCACATACGTTTAAATACAACGATATATCATCCTTGAATCAAAGGCAGATAAACATCATAACCTTTTTCCCATAGATATGGGTGGTGGTTCTATGACAGCTGAAAATGTCCTTAAGCAATGTGTTGAGGTATTAGAACGTATTATGAGCGATGATGCAGTCCCGAGGAATATCAGGCGCTCTGCAGAGAGCGTCAAGACCATCCTCATGGACGAGAGCGTAAACGAGGCGATAAAGGCCGCATCTGCCATTTCCATACTCGATGAGATAAGCAATGACCCTAATATTCCACTTCATACCAGAACCCTGATCTGGAATGTTGCTAGCCAGCTTGAGACCATACCAGTCAGCTAAATCCCTCTTTTGGACCAGATAGCCAAGCAGCTTTCCACGGCCTATGAGAGGGACCGTATGGTTTCCACTGGAACTCAAGCCTATGTGACCTCTGTCCCTCCGCTAATCGTTCTTGGTTGGATATGCAGGATGAGTTTGACTCTTCGATCCTGCATTCACTGAGGTCATCTTGGGCTCCATCCATTTTTTTTGTCGGCATTCTCTATGCTTCAGTTCCTGCTATTCAAATATCTTCCATCCGATAGCAATAGCTGTAAATCCTTCGTGGTGATGCTCTTGAGATATCAAGGTTCAATTTCATCGGTTTAGCGCTTGCATTCAACTGGACGTGATCTGAAATTGCGATGAAGACGCTAGCTACGGATTCTGGTTTCATTAGCGTTTATTGATCCTGTTACTAACAGTCGACAAAAACTATTGAACTATCATCCGTATCGCGAAGAATATGATCGGTATTCTCAGTAACTACTTACTTAAATTGCAGCTTTTTTATGTGGTTACGTATCATTTAGCTATAGATTTAAGATGTTTATCTGCATAGATTAAAACATAGTCTCTTTCTCTGTAGAGAGGAAGATATATATATGAATAAAAGAGAACCTAGAAATAGCTAGTTTTATTTTATTATCTATCAGGGTATTCGCTGGAGTTTTATCTCTTTTCCAGAGGAAATCATGGGGTAGGAGGCCAATATTTCCAGAGGAAATGAAGGGGAGTTAACCATAACTCTTAATATCCACCAGGACGATTTTAAAATGTTCAAGGGGAATTATCTTGGTACCTATATCCAGAGGGTTATTTGCTGATTTATTGGCGCAAGGGGAGATATTTCAATCCAGAGACATCCTGCGTCCTACATATACACCATCCAAACTGCCTCACAGAGAAGAGCAGATCAATAACCTTGCATCGATTCTGGTCCCAGCTCTGAGAGGTGAGACGCCCTCTAATGTCCTCATATACGGAAAGACTGGCACCGGAAAGACAGCGGTGGCCAAATATGTGGGAAAAGAACTGGAAGAGGCCAGCTTTGAAGATATGAAGTGCGTTGTGATCTACATCAACTGCGAGGTAGTCGATACCCAGTACAGGATTCTGGCCCACCTGGCAAGGCACTTCGACAGAGATATTCCGATGACCGGTTGGCCCACAGACCAGGTTTATGCAGAGTTTAGGAATGCCCTAGATGAGGAGAAGCAAGTTGTAGTGATAATGCTGGACGAGGTGGATAAATTGGTGCGAAAGGGAGACGATGTTCTCTATAACCTCTCCCGGGTAAACTCCGACCTCCTCCGATCGCGGGTGAGTATCATCGGCATATCCAATGACCTCAAGTTCACAGAGTTTCTTGATCCCAGGGTGAAGAGCTCTCTTGGTGAGGACGAGATCATCTTTCCGCCCTACGATGCTGAGCAGATCAGAGAGATCCTGGAACAGAGGGCCAATGTCGCATTCTGTTCCGGATCCTTGCAGGAGAGCGTAATACCTCTTTGCGCGGCATTCGCAGCTCAAGAGCATGGAGACGCCCGCCGAGCCCTTGACCTCTTGCGCATCTCTGGAGAGCTGGCGGAAAGGGCCCGATCTACTGTGGTCACGGAGGTTCATGTCCGCCAGGCCAGAGATAAGATAGAGCAGGATCGGGTAGAAGAAGTCATCAAGACCCTGCCCACCCAATCTAAGCTAGTGCTCTATAGCATCATTCTCTTAGAGGAGCAAGGAACGAGAAACATCACTACTAGTGCGGTCTACAATATGTACAAACAGCTCTGTCCTCTGGTAGAGACCGATTTTCTCACCCATCGCCGGATCACAGATCTCATTGCGGAGCTGGATATGCTTGGCATCTTGCATACCATTGTGATCAGTAAGGGCAGATATGGCCGGACCAAAGAGATAACATTGAGTGTGTACTCCGGCAAGCTCAAGTCAATACTGCAACAGGATTACCGGCTGAAGGATCTGACCAATGTCACTGTCCCCCAGCAAGCTCGTTTGGGGCTCTGATATATTTCCCAATATACATTTTTATTTATCTGATTGAATCTCCCTCTATGGCTTTCCTATCTCCGTTCATCCGGTTCCTGATGCCTCTCATCTCGATTGGGCCAATATGCTTTGTTCACCTCTCAGGGCACTCTCTATTCTAGATGCCTAATCCTATGAAATGAAGGGCTAACAAGAGGATTGCTCCAACTGCCCCGCCGATTCCGCAAATCAGTATGACCAGCCAGCTATAGCCGATATCCGCGCTGATGAACTGATTGGCCAGGAAAAGAATAAAGAGGCCGGCGATTGCGTTTATGACGAAATTTTTAAGGGACCTCAGCAAAAGAAAGGCTCCGAATATGAGAACGACCGCCAGCAAGACTATTCCAACTTCGATCATAGCTGTATATTAGGGTAGTCTAGCTATTAAAAATTCTCCTAATCAGCCTCTGAACGGCTCCATCTCGCTTGCCAGACGGTGGAGCTCTTTTGTATCCAAGGATAACGGATCAATGTGGATCAGCATTATTGCGTTCTTCATGGCAATCTCATCTCTCTGGAATTGAACGAACCGGAGCACAGTCTCATAGTTGCTCTGGGTGATCAGGTAGCCCATGCCTTCCAGGAGGATGATTGGATAGTTGGCCTGGTCGAGGAATTCGGAGATCATGCCGCTCAACCTGGGAAAGTTCGTGGGGTCCACCGTTCTGTATCCTGGTTCGCTCTTTTGAGTCAGCCATATCACAGTCTCCGGAGGTATGCTGAATCTCTCTTGCAGAGTCTCGGGATTGTGTCGGCTGAGGCATAACCCTTCCATTCCATGAGCTACCAGCTCGCTGAATACCTCCAGGCTCTTTTTGGGCTTCTCCTCCTCTACGATATACGTGGTCCCTGGGATAAGCGATACCTCAAATGGGCTCCTTCCATAGCTCTTCATGATCTCAGCCAATGTATCCTTGATATCGAAGGTGGGATCAAATGTTCTGATGATTCTGTCCAGCCTCCTTAAAGCGAGGAAAAAGCTATGCCTGGTCAGAACCAGTCCTGGTCTGATATTCAAACTGGGAATGGCGGTCAGAGCATCCTGCATATCTGGCTCGCAGGCCGGCCCGGCTTCGTCAGAGGGCCGATCTCTCTTTGGAGCCACCTCAAAGAATCCGCCTGCTGCAATAAGTTCATTGGCTTTCATGACCACCTCTCTTCTCACCCCTTCATTCAGTGCGGAGAGCATCGTATCTGAGAAGAGCCGAAAGAGGTACTCTGAGAGGGGACCCAGGGTGAACAATAGCTCCTTTGCCTCATTGACGCTGGAATTCAGTTCCATATGGACGAAATCCTCTCCCTCAGCCAGGATCAGATGAGTCCTTTTTCCCAGCAGCTCCATCTGATAGACGAAGTCCAGCATCTCCCTCTCTGGAACCTTGAACATGTTCTCATTCACCAGCTTTTCTATGCTGTCGATGAGCACAATGCTGTTTCTGCTGGAGTCGACGAACGATTTTATGGTTATGAATAGGAGGGGCAGATTTCGGGGTGAGATGTATCGATCGCTTCTCTTCTCGTCGCTCAGCTTGATGATGGGCGTCTCCTTGAATCCCCAGCGGAGCCTGACCTCCTCCGGGGAGGAGTGGGTGATACACAGCCCTTCTACACCGTGGGTGATCTGGTCGGTGAAGACCTCATAAGCGATATCAGGCACTATGTATATCCTTCCCCTCGTCAGATCATAGGTGGGAAGGGTCTCCTTCTTCTCTTCCACCACTGGCTTAACGGGAACCTGTTCCTCTACAATCATTCTGGTGGCAGAAGGTCCTACTGACCCGGTGAGGGTCTTTTCGAACTGGTTCCAAAGCTCCTGAAGTTGCCTGGGGCTAACCGTCTCTCTGGTCGCTCCCAGTTGCCTCAGATATAGATCGACCTGACGATTTGCTCTTTCCTCTCCTATATACTTTGCAAGGGTCGTCTCGATCTCGCTTATTGTCCCATAAAGCATAGCTCGGGGCTCAACTGGCAGCTCCTCGCCCTGTGCCATCGCTTTTTCTGCACCGTATATGAATGATTTAGCGATGCTTTCCTCCTCGAGACTGGGCTTAGTGAGAAGGGATACGAGGATGTAAAGGCTGGTGTTGACCAGCAGCGTCCAGAATACGGAGTTGGTCCACTGGTCAAGGCCGAGGCCGAATAGGTCTGTGGGTCTGAGGAAAGACAGGCCGAAGGCTCCATCTCTAACCAGGCTTGAGAGCATGCCATCGTCCCCGGCCATGGTGGGTATCAAGGCGGTGTAGGACCAGAGCAGAAATCCTGAAACGAGACCTGCCATAGCTCCTTTTCGGTTTCCTCCTCTCCAATAAAGGCCTCCGAGAGCAGCTGGCGCCAGCTGACTGGCAGCGAGAAATGAGACGATTCCGATATCTGCCAGTATCTGATAGGCAGCAACATGGGAGAAGAGGTATCCTAATAGGACAACCAGGAGTATATTCAGCCTTCTGGTGTTGAGGAGTGCATCGGCCAGGTTCTTCTGCTTTTTAATATGGCGCAGAATATAGGGGAGCTCCAGGTCGTTGAGCAGCATCGTGCCGACGGCCACGGACTCGACTAGGATCATGGCAGTGGCTGCCGATGTCCCTCCTATGAAGACCAAAAGAGATAGAAGGTCTTGATTGTGGCTATAAGGTATGGTTATTATGAAGGAGTCCTTGAGGCCGGGGGTATTGAGGAGCAACCCGCCCCAGGCGATGGCCGGAACGAAAAGGTTGATCAGCAGGAGGTAGAGGGGGAAGAGCCACATCGCCTTTTTCAGATGGCCCACTTCTGAGTTCTCCACAACCATGACATGAAACTGTCTGGGCAAGAATAATATGGCAAAAAAGGACACGAGGGTCAGGGAGAACCAAAGAGGATACTCCACGTCCATGAGGTTGGAATAATTCGGATTACTACGAGCCTGTTCAGCCATCTGGCTGAAGATATCCCCATAGCCTCCAAAGATTCCATAGGCAACGAATAGCCCTATCATCAGAAAAGCCACCAGCTTCACCAGGGATTCGAAGGCCACCACAGCAATCAGCCCCTCATGCCGCTCCATGGGGTCTAGCTGGCGGGCGCCGAAGATCATGGCGAATATGCCCAGGAGGAGGGCCACCACCAGGGTGCTCTCCCAGGAGAAGCTCAGGAGGGTATGGGATTCGGCCAGAGTCTCTAATGAGGTGGAGATGGCTATCAGCTGCAAAGCCACATAAGGGGTTACCATGACCAGGCTGAGCAGAGCAACCACTGCGCCGATGGCATAGCTCCTGCCGTAGCGAAAGCTCAAGAAATCGCTGATGGAGGTGAGGCGGTACTCCTTGGATACGCGAACCATCTTTCTGATGAGCACCCAGCCCAATGTCATAGCCAGGACGGGCCCTAAATATATAGGCAAAAATTCCAGGCCGGTAGATGCTGCTCTTCCTATGGAGCCGTAAAAGGTCCATGCTGAGACATATACGGATAGGGAGAGGGCATAGACATAGGGATTGCTGACGATGCTCTTGCCCTCTAGCTTTCTATTATCTGAGAACCTAGCTATTGCGAAGAGAAGGAGCAGATAGAGCACCATAACCACAAGAGCGGTATTCTGGCCTATCAATTAGAATTCCCCCGGTCAAAGAGGTACATCAGGAGAATGAGTATCAACCAGACTGCAGATATGTAGATGAGTATTGCAGGCATGCCCAGCAGAATTATGCCATCGGCCAAGGAAAGCATAGGCCAGTTGAGCAGCACCCATCCTAAGAAGAAGAGCAAAATCCAGAAATCCTTCTGGCTCAGGAGGTCGTGGAGTGAGGCCATGGCTATAAACCCGGATAGGTTATAATCCCCTTAGCAGATATATCTACTGCATGTAGATCAGACTGCTTTTATATCAGGAATTCATTCTCGCAGCCGTGAGATGAATTGATCCTCAGAACTCATTATTCAGGCCAAATATCTGCGGATATGGACGGAAAAGAGGTCATGCTGGCGGGCTTCGCCCATGAGATCAGGGACCTGGGGGGCATAGCTTTCCTGGTGCTCAGGGACAGAGAGGGAATGGCTCAGATAACTCTGGTCAAGAAGCTCCTGGGAAAGGATGTTTTCAAGATGGCGCGCTCCATCAGCCGGGAGAGCGTGGTTATGGTCCGGGGGAATGTTAAGGCGGAGGCCAAGGCTCCGCGAGGATATGAGATCCTTCCCACGGAGATTCAGGTTTTAAGCGCCGCCCAGGTGCCTCTTCCTTTGGATCCCACGGAGAAGGTGGAGTGCGAGCTTGACACCCGCCTTGACTCCCGGTTCATGGACATCCGCCGGCCCTGCGTCCTGGCTGCATTCGAGATCGAGAGTGCAGTTCTTTTCAGCCTCAGGGACTATTTCCATCGAAAGGGGATAGTTGAGGTCTTCACCCCCAAGATCGTGGCCGCAGCCACAGAGGGAGGGACTGATCTCTTTCCCATCAGCTACTTTGAGAAGGAGGCCTTCTTGAACCAGAGCCCTCAGCTCTACAAACAGATGCTGATGGGAGCGGGCATGGATCGGGTTTATGAGATCGGTCCCATCTTCCGGGCGGAGGAGCATGATACCAGGCGCCATCTGAATGAGGCCATCTCTATAGATCTGGAGGTGAGCTTTGCCGATGACAAGGATGTAATGGAGATCCTGGAGGAGGCGGTGGCCGGGGCATATAGCTATGTGGCTGATAACTGCCGCCGCCAGCTGGAGGTCTTGAATATGGAGCTGGAGGTGCCCCGGCTTCCCTTCAAGAGGATCACCTACACCCGTGCTCTGGAGCTGGCGGAAGAGAAGGCTGGGGCCAGGATGCAATGGGGCGACGACCTGGATACAGAGACAGAGAGATTCTTAGGAGAGAGCATTGGAGAGCATTACTTCCTGATAGATTGGCCATCATCAATCAAGCCCTACTATACTCTGCCTTATGAGGATAAGCCTGAGATCTGCCGGGGATTCGATCTCATGCACCCGAGGATGGAGCTGGCCAGCGGGGCGCAGAGGGTGCACGACTACAGCCTGCTGGTGGAGAGGATAAAGGAGAAGGGGCTGGATCCAGATGGCTTTGAATTCTATCTTCGCGCTTTTCGCTATGGAATGCCCCCTCATGCCGGTTGGGGTCTGGGGCTGTCCCGTCTGGTGATGACCATGCTCAATTTAGAGAACATTCGCGATGCGGTGATCTTTCCCAGAGATCGAAGGCGCCTTGTGCCCTAGGATATGCCAGGAATGGAGAGGAAATATAGTAGCGTAAGCACAAATCATCTCCATTCTTATAAAATAATATTTAACATTAAATAGGCATATATTTGCATTTATGCCATTTTGGTTTTAGAGGAAAGGATGCGGCGCAGACCCGATAAGAGGGCTGCGCTCCTTTGCCTGAGGCTTCAGATATGGTTTAGACCTAATCCAGCTTCTCGATGCCCTCTTTCTTCACCTTTGGCTTCCATATTTTGTCTGGCATCCAGGCAGGCGCTCCAGCAGGCTTGTCTACCTGTACCCTCTCTCCTGAGAAGATGTGCACCTTCTTGGTGCCACGCTCACGCAGCTTAATCTCTGTGTAGCCGCGGTTGGCGGCTTTCAGTGCCGCTTGCCTGGGCGATTTTCCTGTGAAGACTCCAATCTCATTTCCCTGGGCGTCCCTCAGGGCAAAGTTTCTCATTTCAGCCAAATTTTTCCCTCCTGATGGTTATGATATGCCTCTCTGATTCGGTATATTAATTTAATCCAAAAGTATCTCCCCCTGTCTCCCAAATGAGGAGTGAGCAGCTGCCCGATCACTGCCAATTGATCCACCATTCTGTCCATAATTCAATGGTATTCGGCAAAAAATTTGGCAAAATAGGCGGAAGAACCGGGCTGTTCATCCTCCTATTAGCTGTTTTATCTCTAACCTATGGCATTCACCCCTTCCGGCCGGCTCGTCGCCAGGCTGCCGATGAGATATGCTGCTGTACCGCAGGTCAACCCTACAAATACGGGGTGGATGAGGGGGTAGCCGTAGAAGTACCAGACCACCACCGAGAGGAAGGAGGCAAGCAGGCTGGCAATGAAGCCGGTCTCATTGCCTCTCTGCCAGAAGATGCCCAGGAACAGTGGCACCAGGACGCAGCAGGCGATGATACCCATGCTGACCGCCACCAGGGGCACGATCTGTTGTGGCACATTGATTGCCGAGACGGCGGCGATGATCAGTATTGCCACCCCAATCATGCGGGTGAGTAGGAGAACCTTCCGGTCGGCAATTCCTGGATTCAGATAGCGCAGGATGTCCGAGGTGAGGGAGGTTGCAGTGACCAGCACAATGGCGCTCATGGTGGACATGGCGGCAGATATGGCTGCCAGCAGGATGATGCCGTCAAAGCCCTTGGGCAGGATCAGTGTGGCGACGAATGGCACCAGGCCGTCGGGATTCTTGAGGAATGGAGCTATCTGCTCGGCGCTCAATGCTCCATAGGCCAGGATTCCCAGGGAGAAGATGCATACTGAATAGATGGCGATGGAGATGGGTCCGTAAATGCCCGCGAAGCGAACGACCCTCTTGTCCCGGGCGGAGAATATCATAATCAGCAGATCGGGAAGGGCGAGCAGTCCCAGGCTGATGGAGAAGGCCTGTCCAAATGTCTGCTGCCAGGGGATATTAAGGCCATTCATGCTGAGCACATCAAGGGGAATTCTCTCCCAGATATCCAGTCCGCCGCCAGCGGAGATCAGGCCGCCGTAGAGGAAGACGGCCCCTATCAGCATCAATACGCCCTGGATGAATCCCACCCAGATTATCGCCGGCAGCCCGCCGATGGCGTAGTAAATGGCCACTATGGCTACGGTGATCAATAGACCCTCCAGGTAGGATACGCCAATCATTCCCTGAAATAGGGTAGCGCATCCTTTGAAGATGGGGACCAGGTATACGGTATAGAGGATGAGCATGATGATAGCAAGTATGACCTTTCCCAGGGGAGAGTTGTATCTTCTCTCCAGCAGCTGGGGAACCGTCTTGGCATCGTACTGCTTTGCCATGGTCCAGATCCTCCCTGCCATGATCCAGGCGATGCAGGCGAATCCGACATGAAATAGGGAGCAGAAGATCACCCAGGGCATGCCGGCGGCAAGTCCGTAACCGCCTCCTCCCAGGAAGGAGGCTGCGCTGAAGTAGGCAGCAGTATAGGCAATGCCGATGACGGCAGGATAGGCGATGTTGCGGTTGGAGAGGACAAAGCCTGAGAATGTCCCCTGTCGCAGCTTAAGTGAGAGCAGGATTATCGCCAGGACGTAGGCCAACAGCAGCAATTGATTAATCATGGTATTTCCTCATTAATATAAATATAGTTGTGGATATCATAACTATAAGAGCGATCAGTAGCGCAATGTAGGGGGTGGGCATGCTCATTTTTTCTCACCCTGAAGTAGTCGATCACAGAGCAGGAGAAATGGCTGATCTGTGTCCCTCCATATCGAATTCATGTCTATGTCATTCTCCAATTTTGTACCTTAATGCACATTTTTGGACAACGTATTGCTGCCTGGTTTAAAAAGCTTGTCTTCAGCCTCCGATCGGAAGATAGAAGTAGTAGCAAGATACAAACATAATAATCAATGAGGTGAAACTCTATGGAGCCTCGAATTCTCAGAGTCGGCGAGAAGGTCACAGGCAGATATAGCGGCATGGAGCTGGGCAAGAGCAGGAAGTTCTTTTGGGTGAAGCTCGGGGAAGAGGAGTTTTATCTGCCAAAGGACGTGGGGAACTCCCTTCTCAAGAGCCATCAGATGGGCAATCAGCTGTTTACCATTCAAAGGCAGCTGGATGTCTATGAGATAAAGCCGCTCATTGGTGCGCTGGATTAGATGGGACTGAAGCCTTTTGGCCTATCCCTCGCTCCCGGCAAAATGGCCATATATGAATCGCATGACTCTGATGGCATGATGAAATAGATCGGCATATTCCACTTAGCTATGCTTAGCAATATTTATATAAGACTTCATGCTGAAAAACATTGATGATTCAGAATATGGATATCTATCGTCTGAATTTTAAGTCCATATTGATATAACATCCTTCTATTCTAGCTCTGCCAAGAGCTTCCTTGGTCTGATTATCGCGTAGGATGTCGATAGGAGGGCGGAGAATATTTCGTTAGTGCAATGGCCGGATGATGCTATTGTATTTTTATCTTGTTTAATAATTAATAAATGATTGAAATTACGGATCGGAGGTGATTCGTTATGATGAACCGCACCATGAAACTGCTTATGCTGTCGGATATATTCGTCCTCACCGGATTTGGACTGATTCAGCCCATAATTGCCATTTATATTAATGGTGGCGGTGTAGCTGGAGGCAGCATGCTTTCCGCGGGACTTGCCAGTGCTCTCTTCCTATTCACCAAGTCCCTGGTGCAACTCCCCTTTGGCCATTATGTGGACAGGCAGTCTGATAAGACGAAGTGGCTGTTCGTGGGGACGATTCTCATGGCTGGTGTCCCCCTCATCTATGTCTCTGCCAGCAGCATATATCATATTTATATCGCAGAGGTTATTTATGGATTGGGAAGCGGACTCGCCTATCCAACCTGGCTTGGTTTGTGGTCTGCAAATCTCGATAAGGGACAGGAGAGCTTTCAGTGGTCAGTATACTCAACCGCTACCGGCCTGGGCACGGCAGCAACCGGGGCGTTGGGTGCAGCCGTGGCCAGCTTTGTTGGCTTTTCTGCTACTTTCATCCTGGCGGGAGTTCTATGCCTGTTGGGTTGCATAGCCCTGTTTTACCTGGATTATAAGAATGGCTGGAGGAGGATAATGGCAATGCTCGTGCCCTCTATTTGCTGGGGCGGCGGCAACTCCCTCCGAAAGCTTTCAGACCTCCTCCACGGGAAGGGTCGGCACAATTTCGGCCTATGCCTCTATGGTTTAGCAAAGCCCTCTTTCATATATCCTCCAAAAGACCACAAAGCCGATATATATCCTGATCCAGAGCGCCTATCGAAAGGCGAATGAAAATGCTTATTGGAATAGATGTCGGCGGAACCACCACTGATGCTGTTTTGGTGGATGGCAGCCGGGTGGAGAAGACGGCCTATGTGCCTACGGATCACAATGATCTGCTGGGATGCTTGCTGGGGGCTCTGGATGAGCTGGTCAGAGGAGTGGACGTCAGCAAGATCGAGAGGGTGGTTTTAAGCACCACTCTGATCACAAATATGATTGCCGAGAAGAAGACGGATCCTGTGGCCCTGGTGCTGATACCGGGTCCGGGGACCAATCCTCAGGACTACAACCTGGGCCAGTCCATCATTCTTGATGGGGCCATAGACTTCCGGGGCAAGGAGATCGACCGGTTGAACGAATCCCAGATAAAAGATGCAGCCGCCAGGATAAAGGAGAGTGGAGTCTCGAGGGTGGCAGTGGTGGGAAAGTTCAGCCAGAGAAATCCGGCTCAGGAGGAGAAGGTATCCCAGATCATGTCCCAAATCCTGCCCGGATCCAAGATCGAGCTGGGCCATCGGGTATCTGGTCACCTCAACTTCCCCCGGAGGGCGGCCACCACAAAGCTCACCCTGGCCACCAAAGAGAGCTATGCGAGGTTCGCTCTTGCCATATCCAGGGCTCTGGAGGAGAGGCGGATCACCGCTCCCGTTTATATCCTGAAGGCAGACGGCGGAACCCTGCCTTTGGAGGGATCGCTCCAGATGCCAGTGGAGACCATCTTCTCCGGGCCTGCGGCCAGCATCATGGGGGTCATGGCCCTGACTCCTCCCGGCCAGACCTCCGTAGTGGTGGACATCGGCGGCACGACGACAGACCTGGCTCTCATCCTCTCCGGCAGTCCGCTGCTCTCCTCTAAAGGGGCGCGAGTGGATTCTATGCTGACTCATGTGCGCGCTTTTGCCGTAAGGTCCGTGGCCATTGGCGGGGACAGTGCAGTGGACGTCGCCGAGGACTGCCTGACAGTGGGCCCGCAGAGAAACGGCTCGCCCTTCTGTTTGGGGGGTACGGGCCCCACTCCCACCGATGCTCTGCGCGTCTTGGGTCGGTCGAGCGTCGGCGACCTGGAGCGAGCAAAAGAGGCGATGGCAGGGGTGGCAAGCAGGATGAACTGCACTGCAGAAAAGGCAGCAGAGATGGTGTTAGATTCTGTGGTGGAGAAGATCGCCTCACAGGTCAATGAGATGTTTCGGGAGTGGGAGCAAGAGCCTGCTTATCGCATCTGGGAGATCATGAAAAAGGAGAAGCTCGAGGCGCAGAATGTGGTTGGGGTGGGGGGAGCTGCCCCCGCTCTGGTGCCCCTCATCGCCTCCCGGCTGAAGGTGGCCTCGATTGTGCCTGAGCATGCTGCGGTTGCCAATGCCATTGGTGCTGCCGTTGCCCGGCCTACCATCACCCTTAACCTTCATATCGATACCGAGAGGGGTGAGTATGTGACTGCAGAGGATGGGATCATGGGCAAAGTGAATGAGAAGCAGATGTCTCTGGCTCAGGCTGAGCAGCTGGCCCGGAGGCTTCTCGTGGAGAGAGCAGGCCGCCTGGGGATTGAGGAGTATGCCGCTGAAGCTCTGGTCACTTCAAGCGAGGTCTTCAATATGATTCGGGGATGGTCGACGGTAGGAAAGCTCCTGGACGTCCGAATGGAGATTCCTGCTGGCCTGCTATCCTCATGGAGGTGCACGTAAATGGCTTCTAATGCAGGAGCGGGAAAGACCGGCCTGATATTCTTCCCCGCCTTCGACTGGGCCATCTCGCCCACCCATCCAGAGAGAGAGGAGAGGCTGCTTTATACCCGGGACCAGATCTTTGAGGAGGGGCTGATGGACCTCCCTCAGATCGAGGAGTACAAGCCCCGATTGGCAGAGAACAAGGACATCGCTCGCACCCATTTCTGCGTTCCAGATGTGGAGAGCCAGGTGACCGAGGCCCATCTCATTGCCGCCGGAAGCACCCTCACCCTGGCCGATGCCCTGGAGAAAGGGGAGATCAGAAATGGCTTTGCCCTGGTGCGCCCGCCAGGCCACCACAGCATGCGGGTGGTGCACGGCAACCGGGGATTTTGCAATATCAATAACATGGCCATACTGGTGGAGTACCTGAGGACCAAATACGGCCATAAGAGGCTCGCGGTGATCGATACGGATGTGCATCACGGCGACGGCACCCAGGAGATCTTCTGGCATGATCCCGAAGTCCTGTGCATATCCTTCCACCAGGACGGGCATACCCTCTATCCTGGATCCGGTTTCGTCAATGAGATCGGCGGGCCGCAGGCACTGGCGCGCACCCTGAACGTTCCCCTGCCTCCGGGCACCACTGACGAGGGGATCCATTATGTCTTGGACAACCTCATCCTGCCCATACTGGAGGAGTTCAAACCCGATCTGGTCCTGAACTCCGCCGGCCAGGACAACCACTACACCGATCCTCTAGCCAATATGCGCTTCTCTGCCAATGGCTATGCCCGGCTCAATGAGAAGCTTGCTCCAGATATCTGCGTCCTGGAGGGAGGCTATGCAGTGGAAACCGCGCTTCCCTATGTGAACACCGGCATCATCCAGGCCATGGCCGGCCTTGACTACTCCCATGTACGCGAGCCGGATTATGTTCCGGGAGCCTTTGTGCAGACCGATGCCATGTGGCGGGAGATCAAAAAGACGGTGGACCAGGTGAATGAGGCCTGGGCGAAGAGGGAGGAGATGGTCCAGATGGCGCGGGAGAGTCTGGGCGACTTCTACCGCCGGAAGAAGAGGGTCTTTTACGATACGGACATGATCAATGAGAGCCAGGAGGAGTCGGTCAGGCTCTGTCCGGACTGCCCGGGATACATGACCATCACCAGCTCTGCCCAGAGGGGATATGGCACTTTGAACAATGCCTTCTGCGTCTCCATCCCTCGTGGCGCCTGCTCGTCCTGCCGGGAGGATGCAAAAGAGGAGTATGAGGAGCATCTGGAGGACCGCAGGATTGGGTATGTCTATCTGCAGGACAAGGACCGGGACAAGTTCAAGTTCTGCAACAATATGACCCATACCCAGAAGGGGTACTGAGGGCCAGGCATATTGAAAGTTGGGCCATACTGGCCTATACTTGCCTTTTTATCCTTTCTTTTATTCTCTATTTTCCGGTTGTTTCTCCCGGAGTCTGAGAACTGTATGAGCGATAGAGCAAGAGAACTGGAGGCGGCGGCGGCATCGATCGATGCAGCCTCCCTTGAAGTGGCCAGGAAGGGGATCGTCACCGGCTGCCAGGAGCTGATCTACTGGCTGGAACTCTTATCCCGCCGCCTTGAAAAGGTCCCGCCCGAAAAGGAGCATAAGTTCGCCCGCGCATTCTCTCTTATAATGCTCGGCCACTTGCCCACCCGGCCCGGGACCTGCCCTTTTTGCGTCCAGTATGGCCAGAGCCGAAGCTGCCGGGGTTGCGGCTATGCTGCCACTCACGGGCGCTGCGATTCAGATCAGTCGTCTTTCAGCCTGTTCATCGAGGCCTTCAGTGAGTTGGGAAGGGTGATTTATCAGGATACAGGAGGCCTGAACTGCCATCCGGATGATGCCCGACTGAGGCTTGAGCATTGCATTCGCTCCTCTCGCCTACTGGCAGCGGATATGATGGAGGATATTGATTCCTCCTCCGCCGAGCGGCTGATGGAGAGGAAGGCCAGGTACCTTGGGCAGATGATCGATCTTTTGCCGAAAGAGCTCTTCGGCCCGGAGATAATGGAGAGTTGGCGTCGGGTGCGTGAGATGCTTCGCAATTACTGGTAGTACTCAGTCTGCTGTAAAATAGTCAAATCACATCTCAGCTCAGATGCTGCACGAAGAGCTCCTCATAGAGCCTCTTGACGTTTTCTGCAGTCTTAGTCATCTCCGGGAAGCCCTGGTAGTTCATCGCCACCTGCACGTCCTGGGGAAGGCGGAGCTTGTACTGGCTGCGGGAGAGGAACCAGCCTTGCTGGGCATAGTAGCGGGAGAGATACTCCTGCTCCGTCTGGCCGGGGGTGGGGATGAACAGCCCATGCTTTTTGTCCAGCTCCACCATCTCCATCATGGTGGTATAGCCGGACCTGGTGATCAGAAAGCGGGCCCGGTTCATCAGCTCCACTTTATCCTCCGTTGATAGGTAAGAGTGAACTGTGGTATGCTCATCCAGCTTCTCGTGCCTCTCCTTCTGAGGGCTTCCCAGGAGCACCACCTTCTCCCCGGGGAGCTTTTGCACCTGCTTCATGATGATCTCCTCCAGCTTCGTCCTCTGGGGCTCGGGTCCTGAGACGATGATCAGATAATCCAGGTCTTCATCCAGATTCATCTTCCTGGTGCTGGTGAAGATTCCGGCGAAATAGGCTCTTTTGTTGGTGGCATCCAGGCGTGATCGGCTGAGCTTGCCGCTCAGGTTCGGCTGGCCCGCCCAGGGATAAATATCCGGCACAATGACTCCGTCGAACTTGACATGAACGAAGCTGTTCACGGGAATGGTGAGCATCTCAAAGGGGTAGAGGTACTGGGGCAGGCTGAAGCGGAGCTGATGGGAGATGAAGTAGCTGGGAATGTCGTGGCTGTAGACCCCCATGCGGTTGTCGCTTATTATCAGATCAAACTTATTCACAGAGAGGATCTCGTCCAGCTTCTTTCTCTCCCTGGCCAGAGCGCGGAGGAGGATGGGAATGCTGGCAGCGAACTTGGGCAGGAAGAACCGGGTGGAGCTGTAGGGGGCAGGATAGTCCTTGAATGTTATGAAATCGCATTCCGGGAATTCCCTCTTCAGAAGGGTCAGGGCATTGCCGCTGGTGCCAATGGTGACCTCGTGGCCCCTTCGTATTAGCTCCTCAATGATGGGAATGTCCCTGGTGGAGTGGCCCAAACCCCAGTTCAGAGGGCTCACGAATACTTTTCCCATGAGGCGGGAGATCAAGCTCTAGGTATAAATCGTTTTCTTGATAAGAGCTAAATATCAACCTGTTCCACCAATAGCCCGTGTACGAGCAGATAGTTCAAGCCGTCGACAAGATGAAGAAGGGAAGCCCTGGCTATGAAGGGATCAGCGCCATCCTGAATAGATATGCCAGGGGCGAGATCGATCTGGATGAGGCCTACTACGACCTCTTGGAGGCGGAGCTGATTGCTATGCCCAAGAGGTGCGGCATGTCCGCAAAGCGCCCGGTGACTGCAGAGGACGAACTGCGCCTGAAAGAGAAGATCCATGAGAAGATCAAAGAAGATCTCCATTAGACGGCCAACAGAGATGCAAAGCAAAAGCGGCAAGGGTAACAGGTCAAGAGCATATGTTGGGAATAAGCGTTACTGAATTGAGGGATCTGGTCATATCATTGATCGCCCTGGTAATAGCCTTCTCGGTGCTTTTTGGAGGGGCGGTGCTTGATATGAATATGATCATTGTCTCCACTCTGGGTGTTGCCAGCGGATTTCTCCTCCATGAACTGGCTCATAAGTTCACTGCCCAGCATTTTGGATATCTGGCCGAATACAGGGCCAATCTCCTGGGCCTTGGTCTGGCGGTGGCTTCAGCCTTCGCCGGTCTTCTCATTGCCGCTCCGGGAGCAGTGATGATCAGCCGGTCCCGCCCCCCTGTCCAGACATATATTCAAGACAGCATGTATGGCTCTACCGTCCCCGATCCGTTTCATCAGGAGGAGCTGGCCAGCCAGCTGAAAAGAGAGATGCTCTTAATATCTCTGGCCGGGCCGATGACCAACATCGTGCTGGCAGCGACCTTCTTCATTCTGGGGATGAGCGGCCTGGCAGATGGCGAAGTCTGGGCTCTGGTCGGCCTGCCTGTGATACTGATCGCTCTGCCGGTTTATTTTATTGCAATACCCCGATGCTTGCATCGGGGATAAAGGGTATGCGTATTCAACTTAGGTTTGGATCAGGGCTACATGGTTCCGCTTTCATGCGGCTGCGCCTCGGATGCCCCGTCTGCTTGCAGCGGGGTGCGCCGCCGCAATTTCACTTGGGGATTATAACGTCGGGGTGTAGGGGCAGAGAAGACCCCTCTCCTTCAGGGGAGGGGATGAATCGTGCCCCACCGTTGTGCAGAAAACTATAAACACAATCAATCGCATAACAAGAATCTATGCTCAAGGCATATAAATTTAGGATCTATCCAACAAAGTCCCAAAGGACGAAGATGGAGAGGACCCTAGATCTATGCCGGTGGACATACAATCAGACCTTAGCATACCGAAAAGATGCTTGGGAGAAAGAAGGCAAATCCGTATCCAAGTACGAGACGCACAATCTTCTTCCAACTTGGAAAGAAGAGAAGCCTGAACTTAACGATGTCTTTTCCCAAACCCTTCAGAATGCCCAGGAAAGGGTGGATCTTGCTTTGAAGGCGTTCTTCCGAAGAGTCAAAGCCGGAGAGAATCCTGGATATCCAAGATTTCGGGGAAGAGGTTGGTACGATTCTTTTACCTATCCTCAGAAAGACGGTTCTCTCGTTGGTGTAGATGTTGGTCTGGAAAGCTTTGCGACTCTTTCCAATGGTGAGACGATAGCTAATCCTCGATTCTTCCGAGAAGAGGAAAAGGAACTCGCCAGAGTCCAAAGGAAGCTCTCAAAAGCACCGAAAGGCACTCCAGAAAGAAAGCAAGCTCTTCGGATGGTTGAGCGGGTCCATGAGAGGATCGCTAACAAGAGATATGAATTTGCTCATCAGGTTAGTCGATATCTGGTTAACAGGTTCGGCTTGATTGCCTTTGAAGATCTTAGTATTCAAAATATGCTCAAAAACCATTGCCTGGCAAAATCCATCTCAGACGTGGCTTGGAATATGCTTGTGACTCTGACCTCGTACAAGGCTGCAAGTGCCGGTTCGATGGTAGTACTGGTAGATCCAAGAAATACGTCAAAGATGTGTTCTAGGTGTGGTATCCTAGTCGGAAAGACGCTTTCAGATCGAGTCCACAATTGCCCTCAATGCGGTCTTTCAATGGATCGAGACTGGAATGCTGCAATCAACATACTCAGATTGGGACTACAATCTGTCGGCATCAAATCCGTAGAAGCCCCGGTCTTCTAGGCAGGGGAGTAGTCACCAGATATAATAATCAATACCAAGGAGCTCGAAATGCAGGAATCACTCAATTCAGAATCATATGATAGGGAAGCCTTCTGGCATGATATCAAGGAAAAGTGGCCGGGCAAGTTCAGAGATCTGGAGCGCTTCATCTTCCAGGAAATTCGCCCCGGCAACAGGATATTCGTGGGAACAGGTTGCGGGGAGCCCCAGCATCTGGTCAGATCGCTTCTTGAATTCGTCAAAGAGCGACCCAAAGCCTTTCTTGACGCTGAGCTCATAAACATAGTCACCCTTGGGGTGGCACCATACACGGACGAGAAGTTCCAGAGCAACTTTCGGCTCAACTCCTTTTTCATCGGCGACCATACTAGAAACGCCGTCAATCGGGGCGAAGCTGATTATACCCCCATATTCCTCTCCAATCTTCCCCAGCTGATCCGATCGGAGAGAATACCGCTGGATGTGGCCCTCATCCAGACCACCCTGCCGGACAAGGATGGCAGATTGAACCTGGGAGTGAGCGTCGATATCGTCCGCACGGCGGTGGAGAAGGCGGGAATAGTCATCGCCCAGCCCAACTCTCATATGCCCGCCATTAATGGCGATGGCTGGATCCGGATGGACGACGTGGACTATCTGATCCCCTGGGATGAGCCCCTTCTGGAGTACATAGAGGATGTCCCAGGTGAGATCGCCCAGAGAATAGGAAAATATGTGGCTAGAATAGTGGAAGACGGCTCGACCATCCAGGTGGGATACGGCAGCATTCCCAATGCCATCGTCTCCAGCCTGAAGAAGAAAAAGCATCTAGGGGTGCATTCTGAGCTACTGAGCGATGGCATAGCCGGGCTCATAAGGGATGGGGTGGTGGACAACAGCAATAAAAGCATCAATCCTGGAAAGACCATCGCCACCTTCTGCATGGGCCACCGCTCGACATATGATTTTCTGCGAAATAACGATAGCATAGAATTCAGGACCATCGACTACACCAACAACCCCCTGATCATCGCCCAGAATAGCAAGATGATAGCTATCAACAGCGCCCTGGAGATCGATCTCACCGGCCAGGCCACAGCAGAGTCTTTGGGCCATAGCTTCTATAGCGGTATTGGCGGCCAGGCCGATTTCATGAGGGGCACGGCTATTGCACCAGGAGGAAAGACCGTCCTCGCTCTGCCCTCTACCGCTCTAGTCACCAGCGCTGATTCCTCAGATGATGAGGCTTCCCAGAAAGGGGGACGAGTCTCCCGAATAGTTCCATTCCTTGGGGAGGGGGCAGGGGTCACATTGACTAGGGGAGATATTCATTATGTGGTAACTGAATACGGCATCGCCTATCTACATGGAAAGAGCATCCGAGAGAGAGCCATGGCCCTAATCGCCATCGCTCATCCCTTATTCCGCCTCTGGTTGATTGAGGAGGCTAAGAGGATGCATCTGATCTATCCGGACCAGGCCTTCATTCCCGGAGTGCAGGGAGAGTATCCGGAAGAGCTGGAGGCATGGAAGACCACCAGGACGGGTCTCGGAATCCTGTTGCGGCCGGTGAAGATCAGCGATGAGCCCCTTCTCAAAGACTTCTTCTACTCCCTGTCCGACGAGAGCATGTACCAGAGGTTCATCTCCGCCCGGAGAGATATTCCCCACCAGGAGCTTCAGAAGTTTGCTGCGGTGGATTACTTCCAGAAGATGGTTCTGGTGGCAACTGTAGAAGAGGATGGCATCGAGTCCATCTGCGGCTTGGGCCAGTATGGCATTAACAGCGATATGTTCACCGCAGATGTGGCTTTGGTAGTAAGGGATGACTGCCAGAACCATGGAATAGGAGGCGAGCTCTTGGCATATCTGACATACCTCGCGAAAAGGCAGGGGCTCCTCGGATTTACCGCTGAGGTCCTGGCAGGAAATGATCCCGTATTCCATCTATTTAAAAAAATGGGTTTTGCAGTCAGCAAGAGGCGCGATTCCGGGGTCTATGAGCTGGTGGCCATGTTTCCCTGACAACTGGTGATGGACCTTTAAAGGATCTTCATAAGGTTCATACAAAACATACTTTTTTACATCATGAGAGCGATCGAAATATTATCCATCGGGATAGTCGATGGAGATCAAGAATCAAAGGGGAGTGTAATATCATATTAAAATCGAGGTGAAGTGGATGAAAAAAGACATTTTTCTAGCAATGTTGAGCATTTTTGTCATATTCATGGCGATATCTGCCCATGGCCAGCAGGGCTTTGACCAGGCTTATACGGACAGTCCGTCTGCGATGGTACCATATATCTCAGAAGGCCAGTATTATGTCGATGGAAGCCTGAATCAATACTCCGAGTTCGATGGATTCGAATTAACTGAGACAGGCTCAAGCTCCAAGGAGAGCACAATCTACCAGACCGCGGCTCCTTCTGGCGCTCCTGTTCCTGTTGCTCCCAGCAGCCCGGACATCCTGGGGCTGGATATACCTCCAGAATCATCTATAGTGGACTATAAAGAGGCGCCCCGTTCTGCCGAGGCTGAAGACTCACTGATCGCCGCAACTGACTTTGCTCCGACCGACTTCGCTAAAGCAGGCATCGATAGGGCTGACACTTCTGCAACTGGATTCTCTTCCGGCCAGCAGAGAAGAGCGACATCAAGCGAAAAGTCCACTTATCCATCCAGTATCAGCGCCGCAGTCCCAGGTGGAGTGATAGCAAGAAATGAGCTCTATTTGAGCTATGTTCCTCAGACGACAGGAGCTTGCAGGTTATTTGGCTGGCAGCCTATGTGGCTGCAGATTTCCTCTTCCGGCCCATTATGGATCTATGAGTGGTACCCCAATGGAGAGCTGAGTGTAAAATATCTGGGCTATTCCTCTGCCGGATGGAATAAGAAATGGTTCAATGGAGATGTTCCTGGCTGGCATATCCTCCAGTATTACTGCAATGGATGGAGCAACTATATCTACGTATATGTCTACGGCCAGGGCTCCGGCACCTGGACAGATCGGAATTCATATGTTCCAGTGCCGCTCAGCGGGACAGCTGCTGTGACCCTCAGGTCAAGCTGGCTTTTAGGCTATGATGTATACCTTGATGGAGAATATATAGGCACAGAGGGATTCGGAAAGGATCTTTCCGATGGCATTTACAGATTTAATGTGCCTGGGAATATGTGGCATACCATAGTGATCAGCAAGGATGGCGAGAGCTATTGGGAGACAGGGACATTCTTAAGTGGTGCAGCATACAGGTTTACCATTTGATCTGACGATCTGAGCATTTTTTTCATTTTTTTGTTTATTACATCGGGAGTGCAGAGGGTCACGAATACCCCAACCTTCAGGTTGGGGATGAAGTGAACCCTCGCCCGTTTTTTGCGTTAACTCATATCGATCAACCGTTGCTTCTTTTAAAATGAAATCGTATTTGGCACTTTAGCCACAGGTGGTGCCACCCACCTATGGCTAGGATGTGATAAGCGTTGGAATTGCGCA
>Ga0209719_1000318_pt1 | contig 72198 bp, 50 predicted proteins | sample AD_JPNAS2_MetaG_FD_184421 | JGI IMG/M metagenome (GOLD analysis project Ga0209719, IMG submission 184421) | Active sludge microbial communities of municipal wastewater-treating anaerobic digesters from Japan - AD_JPNAS2_MetaG (SPAdes) (version 2) | ecosystem: Engineered > Bioreactor > Anaerobic...
AAGATCACGCGGATTATAACACGACTTCCTATACTTTCGTTTGTTAGTAAGAGCTTATTATTGAAGCGAATCAAAAACGATAACCCTCGAATAAGCCCATCTGTGAGGAGCACAGGAAACGCTGAATATTAGTTCGTTAGTGTTTCCTAGGAGCGGCAGCTTTTAAGTCGGCAGGTCTTGGAATATGGGTGTTCACACAGAGTGCGCAGAGGAGCGCGGAAAACATAGAAGACATGCCACACTACAGTGTGGCGCCACCAAGGCGCACCCAGCAAAAATCTCTCCTCTGTGCACTCCGTGTTCTCTCTGCGAACTAGATCTTCTTTCCTTGGCGGCCCGGCAACGCGCTATGCTATACTATAATCTAACCAAACGGGAAAAAGCAGGTGAAAGCGATGTTCACAATGCCAGAAACGATAACCTACGCCTTGCCGGAGCTAATCGGGAACACTGACCTCTTCGTCGGGAGAAAGAAGGAGTTCGATTACTTTCTTGGGGTATGGTACAACCGTTTGATCGGAAATATGGCGCAGAGTCAAGCGATCGTCGCCAGACGAAAGAAAGGAAAGACGGCGTTTCTGCAGCGGTTGTTCAATATCCTGTGGAGCTGCCCAGAAAGCAAGGTCATCCCGTTCTATTATAGTATCAAGGATTTAAACATCACCCTTGCGGAATTTGCAAAATCTTTTTTTGCCACTTTCACGAATCATTATCTCTCTTTTTTGGAAAGAAATGTAGAGTATCTACAACACCCCTATTCTTTTGAACTGCTGGATACACTCATAGAAAAAGCGCCGGAGTTAAGGCGACACTATGAATCCATAAAGAAATCGAAAGCTGAAAACGAATGGGGATTGATGTGGGAAGCGGCGAGTCGCGCGCCTTCTGAGATAGCGGTAACGCAAAAGATTAAAATCGTTCAAATCATAGACGAATTTCAAAACATCAACGCTTACATCGTCAATAAGCGTGAAAATACGATCGACTCAATGAGCGGGACGTACCTGGACCTTGCGGAGAAGAAAGAGGCGCCGCTCATCATTTCTGGTAGCGAAGTCCACGGGTTGATAAATATCATCCAGCGTTTGACCGGCAGGTTCTCCGTTTACCCCTTAGGGAACTTGCCGGAAGAAGAAGCAAAAGAAGCCGTGCGGCAGTACGCGCAGGCAACAGACACACGCATCGATGAACATGCTGTTGAGAAGATATGGAACCTGACCCAAGGGGATCCATTGTATCTCAAGGCGTTGTTCACCACTCGATACAACGATACAAAAGACTACACGAACGAAGACAACATCGTCGCGACGTACACGCAAGAGATCACGGAAGGAGAGATCTACGGCACCTGGGCCGAATACATCACTAAAATCTTCGTGGAAGTGAACGAAAGAAACGCGAAACGAATCTTGCTGTACCTGTTTCAGGCAGGCGAAGAGCGTACGCGCGCTCAGATAATCAAAGACCTGAAGCTCGATATGACCGACCTCGAGCTGCAGACGAAGCTACAAAAGTTAATGAAAGCGGATTTGATCTCGCGAGGTGTAACATACTTCGACTACAAGATAGCGAAAGATAAAACCTACGAACTCGTTTTTCGACATCTCTTTCAAAAAGAAATAGACAACTTCGTCCCGGACATCCGTAAAGAGCTCCGCCAAGAAATGGGAAGGACGAACTACGAGAAGGGGAAGTTCAGAGAATACCTCGTACGAGAGCGGTTCAAGAAACCGTTCAACCTGAAAGACCTTGCGGAAAACGGAATAGACCTCACCATCAAACCGAAAACGATCTTAGAGCGAGAAACGGTCAAAGTCGGGTTACGAGACCGAGAAATCGACCTGATCGTGAAAGGCAACGTCGAGTTGTGGATCGACGTGAAAGACACGAAGGGGAAGTACGGAAAACGCGAAGCGGACCGCTGGATTGAGATCAAGAATGTAATCAACGAAAAAAGCCCCAAAACCTTATTCGCGACTTACTCCCAAAATGGTTACTCATCTTCCGCGAAAGGGCTCCTCGAAGCGAACGGGGTGTACGTATTAAAAGGAGAAGTAGGGAAATAACGAGAACACAGCTCACCTGGGAACACCTGGGAGCGCAAAACGGTTGGGAGCGCCTGGGAAGGCCGAACTTCAGTACGTCCAGATTAGGCGGAAATGTTCAGAGGGAAGAAAGCAAGCTTGCCGGAGAAGAAGTCAGCCCCCGTAGCTTGGACAGCAGGCAGGGAGGAAACGAACTGTCTGGAGTCTGTTGACAAAGCCACTCTAAGGGTGGTGAGCGAGTAACCGGGCCATAACAACCGTGAACGTATAGTAGCCTCGAAAAGCGTGGATTCGGAAGCCGAGCTGTTTGGAGTGCAGCGAAGACAGCAGGAAGTCCTGAAGACTGACTGAAACGGGACTTTCTTCCGGAAGGGCGCAAGCGACAACGTGTGTACAAGGACATTTCAGGCAACTGGAGAGGCTCTCCACGCCCGAATATTTCACGCGCGAACGGGGATGACCGGCAGAGGCGGAGTAGAGAGGCGCCCCGCCGACCGAAAGCGCTCACCGGTTAAAGGTCACTTAACCCTCTTGACGAAGACGTTTGGGAAGCCGTATGCGGGAAATCCGCACGTACGGTTTGAGGAGGCAGGAGAAGGAAACCGGGAGAGGGTAAGCTGCCAGGTGGTGTGATGGACACTCACACACATAAATCGAGAGCGGTACATCTCCGACTCCACGGCGCCTTCTCTTGACACTACTTGGTTACCTCGCGACGAACCTCTTTGTTATGTCACCCCATACCTTGACCCACACACCCAAAGGTTTTTTGACGATCCTCTCCTTCCACAATGATTTTTCTCTCCGCTTGACATATCAGTGATTTAGTGTTATACTTAGGTAGTACACTATACTACTAATGGGGGGATACCATGAAGAACCAACCGATTGTGTTCCGTTTCCTTTGGGTAGGCGCCATCGCCCTTGCGGCGATCTGCATACCGATAGTCTCGATCCGGCTCTTTTTAGCGCTGGCGGCCGGAGTACTCTTCGCGCTCCAATTTCGGAAGCTCTCGCCGTTGATCATCGTTTTCTTGGTGATCGCCGCGCTGATCATCGGGATAGGAAACGTCATACCTCGATTTCTACCGTTGCCGGTTTGGGGATTCGGCTCGGACCTTTTCCGGAATTTCGCTTACGAAAACTCCTATCGGTACAACCCGGAGGTTAAGTCTTCGGATTATTCCAAGCTGATCAAAGCCGATACCACGGTAAACGGCGCCCCGGTGGTGATCGTGAGGGTTCCGGGGGTGAAGATATCCTTCGACAAAGATTCCGACAAAATCTCTTTCCCAAGCCTTCTAAAAGCGAGAACCTCCGGTTCTCAATTGACGTTCGAAGCAGGTAATTTTCCACAAGACTCGGCTGCCGAGATCGTCATCGGGAGTAAAACGCCCTTGGACCGCCTCTCGCTAGACGTCAGCTTCAGTGAAATCTCAGCGGATGAAGGGGTCTTCACGGTCAAACGGCTGGAAATCCGAACGAACTACTTGTCCTTCGACGGCGCGCTGGTGTGCGATGACATCAACGTGACCACGAATGCGTTGGACTGGCGCGGATCGTTTGAGGCGAAAGAGGCGAGGATGCAATCGAACGCGGCGTCGATCTTCGTGACGGTTCGGGGTATGGAAAACCTCGTGCTCACGGCGCAGGTGGTCTACGGAGAGATCAAGTATCTGGACCGCTGGGAAGGATCTCGGAAAGCCCGGATTACCGGTACCTTCGGATCCGTCACGTTTATGAAACCCAAGGACAGCACGGGAAAATTGGAACTGCAAAACTCTTCGCAGATGGTCAGTCTGCAGATTCAAGAATATTGACGGGAGGTTGGAACGATGTTGCCCAAAATTGAAGCGTTCTTTATGAAAGAGATGAAAGAAAAAACGGGAAGGCTGGCGATTTTATCACTCTTCCTATTGGTTCCCTTTTACCCGTTTCGTATATTCTTCTTGTTCCTCCTGTGCACCCATATGCTGGGTTGGGATGTCCAACACAAACGGTACTCGTCTTTAATGGCGCTGCCCTATATGCCCAAACAGTTGTTCTGGCTCTCCTACCTGTTTCTGGTCGTCATCTCCGTAGAGACCCAGTTGATCGGCGCGGCGCTGGGCGCGGGTGTATTCAATATGGGCTGGGCCCCCCTCGGGATACACTTGCTCGGCTCATTGCTCTTCGTCACGTCCTATTACGGAATTTCGATGTTGGCGGTCACCTTTGGGCTCGACCATTTCGCGATCCCGCTTCTCGTGTTCATTGTCGACCTGACGTTGGGTGGAATCGGGTTCACCACGAACAACCCCTACTCCTTGATTAGTCCGGTTCACCAGAAATCTCTTCCGCTCGCGATAATTCCGGCGGTGGCCCTGCTGCTGGGATCCGCCTACTTGTTCGAAAAAAAGGGGGCATATAAATGAACGTTCAAATCAAAGGGTTACGCCATGCCTTCGGCGCAAAAACGGTTTTAAACGGTATCTCCTTTGAGGTAAAAGAAGGGGAGATCTTCTCCCTCATAGGCCCGAACGGGGCGGGCAAGACGACCACCTTGCGGTGTCTTTACGGCGATATATTCCCCGACGGCGGATCGATCCTGCTGAACGGTCAAAGGGTTTCCAGCAAGTTGAAAGAGAAGATCGCGGTCGTGACAGAAAGCCGTTTCTCGTTCAGCCGCTTCACCGGAGAGGATTACATCAAGCTGTGGAAGGCGCTTTACCCCTCTTGGGACGAAAAGGTCTTCGGAAGCTTCATCAATCATTACCACTTTGAGCTCCAAGCGCGCGCGGACACCTATTCTATGGGTTGGAAAACCTTGCTCAACCTCGCGTTAGCGTTCTCGAGCGGTGCGGACCTTCTCATATTGGACGAGCCCACGCAAAACCTCGATCCTTTGATTCGGCAAGAGGTGCTCAACATTTTGCACACGTTCGTCGCGAGGGAGGGAAAGACGATCATTATCTCCTCTCATGAAATTTTCGAGCTCGAAGAGATCACCTCCTCCTTTGCGGTCTTAAGGGAAGGGGACATCCTATACACCGATCACCTCGACGACGCGAAAGAGAACCATCGGATCGTCAGTCAGTCGGAAAAGGTCAGTTACGGGGAGGTAATCGGTCTCGTCAAGAATGAAACCTTGATACGGACGACCGAAGAGGTGGGGCGTTATCCAACGTTCCAGGAAATCATCCTGGGGTATCTTCAAGGCAAAACGCGCTTCTTGCCTTTTTCCAGGTGATCATAGGGGGGATTCTATGCTCCAGCCAGTAGAGAAACACAGCGGTGTCCCGGCTTACGTTCAGATCATCCATATGATAAAAAAAGAAATCCTGATGGGGAATATGACCGAATCGAGCCGACTTCCTCCGGTTCGCGAGTTGGCCGCTATCTTTGAGGTCAACATCAATACGGTCCTGAAAGCTCTGGATAAGATGTCCCAAGAGGAGATCGTGCAGTCGGAACAGGGGGTCGGTTACTTCATCCGAAAAACCCAGGATGTGAATCGGGAAGCGATGCCGGTTTTGGGAGAGGCGATCCGTAAACTCAAACAGTACGGGATCGGGCTTGAAATGACGAAACTCTTGCTCGACGAACTTTGGCGGACAGATCCTTGACGGCCCTGACGCGCATTATGCTTGATTAAGCCGAACCGGGCGTTTCATGACACTTGCCCAACCGGCGGGAGGAGAATGTCATCGCCCTCCCGCCTTTCTCTCTTTTTTGGTGTGGGTCAAGCTTTGGGGGTGACTAAGAGGTTCATCGCGGGGTAACCGAAGGGACCCCGCGATCCCCACCCTTTGCCATTTTTTCCTCTGTGTTCTCTGTGCCCTCTGTGCGAACCCTGATTTTGATCTTTGGAACGAATGAAAACCAGGGTATCGCGCCGTCGCGAAGAGAAGGGGCGCTTACGCCGTGATGCCCGCGCGGGGTTATCGCGGGGTAACCGAAGGGACCCCGCGATCCCCCTTTTGTTCTTTTTACACCGCGATGATGTCGGGGGTATCGCGCCGTCGCGAAGAGAAGGAGCGCTTACGCCGCGATGCCCGTGTGGGGGTATCGCGCCGTCGCGAAGAGAAGGAGCGCTTACGCCGCGATGCCCGTGTGGGGGTATCGCGCCGTCGCGAAGAGAAGGAGCGCTTACGCCACGATGCCCGTGTGGGGTATCGCGCCGTCGCGAGAAGAAGGGGCGCTTACGCCGCGATGCCCGTGTGGGGGTATCGCGCCGTCGCGAGAAAAAGGGGCGCTTACGCCGCGATGCCCGCGTTCTCTGTGTTCTCTGTGCCCTCTGTGCGAACCTTGTGTTATCGAGACAGGCCGAGTGGAAGTCGGCCCCACTAAAAGAAGGGGCGCTTACGTCGCGATGACCACACGGATTAGAAACTGTGCGATTGTTTCTGGCTTTGTTTCTTGATTACACCCCATAGCTTGACTCGCACTTTATACACGAAAATGCACCGAAATATGGTAAAATAGCAGATATGAAGACGATCGGCGAGGTCATCGACGGACTTTCGAGGAAAAAAGGAGTTTTTTCGGAGATCAAAGTCAGAACCATATTCACGCGCTGGGAATCGGTCGTCGGTCCGTTGTTGGCCGAAAAGACCAAACCGGTTTCCTTGAGTCGTGGAGTTCTGACGGTCTGGTGTGCCGAAAGCGTTTGGGCCTCGGAGCTGAAGTTTTACACGAAAGATATCCTCGCGAAGATGAAGGAACAACTGCGAGACGTCCGGGATATCCGTTCGATTAAGATCGTCTATAAGGAGTGAAAGGGTTGTCGAAGGATTACGGAGCTAAAAATATCCAGGTTTTGAAGGGGCTGGAACCCGTTCGGAAAAGGCCTGGGATGTATATCGGATCCACCGGTAAGGCCGGGTTGCACCATTTGGTCACCGAAGTGGTGGATAACAGCATAGACGAGGCGATCGCCGGTGTGTGCAAAAACATCGAGATCACCCTTTTTGAAGACGGGAGTGTGGAGGTCAAGGACGATGGGAGGGGCATCCCGGTTGGGATCCACGAAGAGGAGAAAAAGAGCACCCTCGAACTCGTGATGACCGTCTTACACGCCGGAGGAAAGTTCAACAAAGAGAGCTATAAATTCAGCAGCGGTTTACACGGTGTCGGCGTTTCCGTTGTGAACGCCTTGTCGGAATGGCTTCAGGTTTGGGTGATGCAAGGCGGAAAGCTGTACACGCAGCGTTATGCCCGGGGGGTTCCCCTTGATAAGGTGCAAGAGGTGGGAGAGGCGGAAGGACACGGAACGATCGTGCGATTCAAACCGGACCCGACGGTTTTCACCACCACGCAATTCGAATTTGAGGTCTTGAACAACCGCTTTATGGAGCTTGCCTTTTTGAATCCGGGACTCACCATAAAATTGAAGGACCTGCGGGAGAACGAAGAGATCAAATACTGCTTTGAAGGGGGGCTGACGGAGTTCTGCGCCTACCTTTCCAAAGGCTATAAGAATCTCCATCCCAAACCCATCTATCTCTCCGGAAGGTACAACGAGATCGAAGTGGAAATCGCGCTCCAATACATCCTGAGCGATGAGGAGATCATGCGGACCTATGTGAACGATGTCAACACGATCGAAGGGGGAACGCACCTCACCGGTTTCCGAACCGCGTTGACCCGGCTGGTCAATGACTACATCAAAAAATTCTCTCTACTGTCGAACGGAAGACAGCAAAAGACGAAAAAAGTCGAGAAAAAAACCGAAGAGGAAGAGCTTGTCATACAGGGCGGAGACATACGCGAAGGCTTGGTTTCTATTCTGAGTTTGAGCGTTCCCGAACCGCAGTTTGAGGGCCAGACCAAGTCCAAACTCGGCAACGAAGAGGCGCAAGAGGCGGTCGCCTTCGTGGTGCGAGAACGGTTGTCCGAGTACTTCGATATGTATAGCGATGTGGCGCGCCTCATCTTAGACCGCATCATACAAGCGGCCAAGGCGCGACTGGCCGCGAAAAAAGCGCGGGAGATGGTGAAAAGAAAGAACGCCCTGGAGTACTCGACCCTCCCCGGGAAACTGGCGGACTGCTCGACGAAAGAACGCGCGAAGTCCGAAATTTTCATCGTGGAAGGGCCTTCGGCGGGTGGTTCTGCGAAACAGGCTCGCGATCGGGAATTTCAAGCGATCTTGCCCTTGCGCGGGAAGATCCTGAATGTCGAAAAAGCCTCGTTAGAAAAGTTATTGAAAAACGAAACAATTAGTGATATTATTACGGCAATAGGAACCGGCATCGACGACACCTTCGATATCGAACGCAGCAGGTACGGGAAAGTGTTCATTATGACCGATGCGGACGTCGACGGCGCACACATACGGACCCTGCTGTTGACCCTATTTTTCCGGCATTTCCGGCCGATGATCAAAGCCGGTATGATCTATATTGCCTTATCCCCGCTTTTCCGCGTTGCGCACGGAAAGGACGAGTATTTCGTCTATACCGAAGAAGAGATGAGGGAAGTCACGAACCAATTGAGAGAAGCAGGTAAAAAAAACATCTCGGTGCAACGGTACAAAGGGCTGGGGGAGATGAACCCCGAACAGTTGTGGAAGACAACGATGGACCCACAAAAACGGAGGATGGCCCGGGTCTCTTTGGAAGACCCCGAGTTGGCGAATTCCATTTTAATGACATTGATGGGTTCGGATGTGGAGGACCGACGACGTTACATCCAGCATCACGCGTTACAAGTCACCAATCTCGATATATAGTCGGTGGAGACCCCCTTGAGACTCAGGGCCCTATCCGGTTTGACGATACTGTTGGCTTTGGGGGTATGCGTGATACTATGTTCGTGGTTCTATCGCAAGACCTTTGAAAAGCGAAATGTCCCGATCGAGCGTCTCCTCATTCTCAATGCCGTGGGAGAGCCACACGGGTCTTCAGGCATAAATAACCCCGCCCGGACGAGTTCGAGCTCTTTGGAGAACCAACTGAGCCGGTATGCCGGGTTTGGGTACCTTTTCTATATGGACGGCCTGAATCGAGTGTTGAGGCCGCTGGTCGGGTATGAGTGGGCGGGGCAGGAGATTTATAACGGGAAGATAACACTCCTATTAAGGGAGCAGCAGGCGGTTTTTTTATCTGAAACCGAGGACGGCGAAAGGTGGCTGGTCACAGACCAGGGGCGTCGGTTTTGGCGGGTGCATCCGGAGGACGAGCGTATCTATGCGGACCTGCCCGTCTTTTTCGGGGGCACGTGGAAAGAGCAGGAGCCGGTGATCGCGCGGTTCCTCACCTATTCGATGACCTTTCGCAACTATGTTTCCTCGGTCAGTGTCACCGAGAAGGTGTTGTACATCCGAAACGGCGTTCTCTTGATCGTGAACCAATGGGAGAACTTAGACCGCTTGAATCATAACGAATTCATACGGACGATGAGACAAAAGACAGCCTATGACTTGTACAGCAATGGTTTATTCTTTCCCATAAACCGTAAATGATGAAGGAGGGAAAATGGCGGAATCCACAGAAGTGTTAACGGTCGTCGATATCGGTTCGCATACGCTGAAAGGAGCGGTCGCCGGCTTTGAAGGCGGGAGAACAACTATTTTAGCCTATTCGAGAACGAAAGCGAGAGGTTTTGAGCAAGGCGAACTGAAAGATATCGTCGCGCTGAGAGAATCGCTGGAAACCCTTTTAAAAGACTTGGGAAGTCAATTGTCGAAAAGAGTGGATTCGTACTTTATCATCTCTTTCGTGGAAAAAACGACGTTTTTAAGCGAAGAGACCCGTAACTTAGAGATCAGCCCCCGTGAACCGGTCTTGATCAACGAAGACCACGTTTATGAGCTGTTCACACGCATCGCCAGCCAAACGGCCCGAAAAGATGAGCCGGAAGAAAACTATCGTCTTCTCGACCCACGTAGGGCTGTTCAACACGTCATCCCCCAGAGGTATCTCCTCGACGAAACCAAAGGGGTCCTCAATCCCATCGATATGGAAGCCTCCGTCCTGGGCATGAAGGCCTCCATCCTCTCGATAGACGCGACGGTCAAAGACTCGTTGACGAATATTTTTTCCGGCATCGCGGGCGAAAAACCGACCGTTTTCATTAGCCCCTTCGTAGCCTCTGAGGTTATCTTGAACGGAAAAGAAAAGGAGCGCGGGGTCGTTTGTCTCGATATCGGCCACTCCTTTCTCACCGTCAGCGGCTACCTCAACGGGTCGGTCTTTTTCCTAAAACCGCTCGATCAAGGGCTCAGGCACGTGATCAAAGATATCGCGCAAGTGTTCAAAACCTCCTTCGACGAAGCCGAGCGGATGCTCATCCAATACGGGAAAATCGCAATCAAAGATACCAGCAAAGATACGATCACCTATACGCTGCTCGACGGAAAGAGCAGCAAACAGATCACACGGGCGCAGTTGGCGATCGTGATTTACGCGAAAACGAGGGAGATCATGAACGCGGTGAAGCGGGAGATGCGCGCCATCACCTTGCGGATGGCTGAAGAAGGGGAAAAAGGCATTCCCGGCGGACTCGTGATTACGGGAGCGGGCTCCAAGATAGACGGAATGGTTGAGTTCTTGCGGGACGCCTTCAAGCTGCCGGTTCGAATCGGTCATGCAGGCACGGGCGGAACTGACTTTCAACTTCCAGACGAACTGCTGGATCCGACCTTTTCGGCTTGCGCTGGAAATATCTATTGGTTCCACACGATCGGTGGTTTGGAAGCGCTGGAAGGCCACGCCCTCTCCTCCTCCTTGTCAACCTCCGAAAGCGAGGGCAAGCCATCCAGGAAAAAGAAAAGCCGAGCCGTTCGCAGGCCCGCACGAGAAAAAGAGGGGCCCGGTACTTGGAATAAGATTGCAGAATTCTTAAAAAAACTGGTTTAATAGAGTATACGGGAACAGGGATAAACGGAGAACAGGAGGAGGGGGTTTTCTTGGCTTTTGAAATAGACGACGGGAAGGATATCCGAAGACCACCGAAACGCAACCCGACCATCAAGGTCTTCGGTGTCGGAGGAGCCGGTAACAATGCAGTGAATCGTATGATCGAAAGTGGGATTCACGGGGTCATTTTCGTAGTGGCGAATACGGACTTGCAGGTGTTGGAGGACGCCAAGGCCGACATTAAAATCCAGCTGGGTAAAGAGCTGACGAGAGGGTTAGGCGCCGGTGGGAATCCCGATGTCGGGGAAAAGGCGGCCTACGAAAGTAAAGACGATATTTTGGCGGTCTTGGAAGACACCGATATGCTCTTCATCACCGCCGGACTGGGAGGGGGAACGGGAACCGGCGCTGCACCGGTCATCGCGAAAATAGCCAAAGAAATGGGCATCCTGACGATTGGCACCGTCACAACCCCTTTCTATTTTGAAGGCGTCAACCGCTGGAACAACGCGAAAAAGGGTTTGGGGAAATTGAAAGAAAACGTGGATACCTTGATCAAAATTTCCAACAACAAGCTGCTCGAGGAGTTCCCACAGGATATCACCGTTGTGGACGGGTTCCTGAAAGCGGATGAGGCGTTGCACCAAGGGATCAAGGGGATCAGCGAGGTCATTACCCGTAGAGGTCTTATCAACCAAGACTTTGCCGATATCGAGTCGGTGATGAGAGATGCCGGTGTCGCGTTCTTGGGCATCGGTATCGGGAAAGGTGAAGACCGCGCGCAACAAGCCTCGGTCAGAGCGATGGACAGCAAACTACTGGAAAGGCCGGTCGATAACGCGACGGCTGTTATTCTCAACATATCGTCTAACAAGAACATCACGATGAAAGAGATGAACCTGGCTGCCGCCGTCATTCGGCAGCGGTGCAGTGAAACGGTCGATATGAAGTTTGGCTTGATCTTGGACGATGATCTGCCAGAAGACGAGGTGAGAGTGACTCTGATCGCTGCCAAATTCGAGGATAACGAAGACCTCTTGAGTATGGACAGCGATATCCCTGCGGTCTACCGCATGGGATTGAACGAGTTCCTAAGGGGGGATTGATCGTTGTCTACCTCAATTTTCCAATATAAACGTTTAGGCGAAATCCTGATAGAAAACCAGTATCTCACAGAAAAAGAGATCGAGTTGGCGGTCAGCTTACAGAAGCAAGAGAAGAAACCGCTCGGGCAGATTTTGGTGGAGAAAGGGTTCGTCACGTGGAACGACATCGCTACGGCGCTTTCGAAACAGTACTCGCTCCCCTTTCTAGAGTCGGTTGCCGAAATCGAGCCGGATCCCGATGCGCTCAGCATCCTCAGTAAGCACAACATCGAAAACTGGCGGGCGATTCCATTTTCAAAAGACGAAGACCGCAACCTCAAAGTCCTGATCGATCAAACGAACAGCCTTCCTTCGATCAAAAGAGATATCCAGTTCATAACCGGATACACCCCTTCCTTTTATATCGTGTCGAAACCGAACCTGGATTATTTGCTGAAGGAACTGTTCGGAAGCGCTATCGATTCCGTTGAGGATTTGAAAAGCTCCATCGAAGTCACTTCGGGAAAGCCACAGGCCGTGATGGAATTGGAGCCCTCCGCGCAAATGGGTGATATCGACAAAGAGAGCACCGCCGATTCCGCGCCCGTGATCAAATTCGTGAACGAAATGGTTATGGGCGCCGTCACGCAAGAGGCTAGCGATATCCATATCGAACCTCAGGAAAAAAACGTGCGGGTTCGCTTCAGAATCGACGGATTACTCCGGAAGATTGCGGAGTACCCCGTCAAACTGCACAGCTCGATCGTTTCGAGGATTAAGATTATCTCCAAGCTGGACATCGCAGAACGCCGGCTTCCGCAGGATGGCAAGTTTTTCGTTCGGGTGAAAGGGGAGCAATACGACTTGCGGGTCTCGACCATGCCTTCCATTTTCGGAGAAAAGATTGTGTTGCGGTTATTGCGGGTCTCGAATTCTACCAAACGACTGGACGACCTCGGGTTATCCGATTACAATTACAAACGACTGTCCGCCCTTTTGGAGTCTCCGTATGGGATTCTGCTCGTCACCGGTCCAACGGGGAGCGGGAAATCGACCACTCTCGCAGGGGTATTGAATCAGCTCAAGGCGGTGACAAACAATATGATCACAGTCGAAGACCCGGTGGAGTACAGTATCACCGGCACCACGCAATGCCAAGTGCAACCCGAGATCGGGTTAACCTTCGCGCGTTATCTACGCGCTATTCTACGCCAAGACCCCGATATCATTATGGTCGGAGAAATCCGGGATAAAGAAACCGCGATTCTTGCGATGGAAGCCTCGATGACTGGTCACTTGGTTCTCAGCACGCTCCACACGAATACCGCTTCGGCCGCGATCTATAGACTGGTCAACATGGGCATCGAGGCCGACGTCTTGGGGGTTTCCCTCATCGGTATCGTGGCGCAACGCTTGGTGCGCACGCTGTGCGATTCGTGCAAAAAAAAGGCGCCCCTGGCCAGCGAAGAGATGGAGAAGGTCGCCACACAGCTCCTCCCAGGTCATTCGGAATACAGCGTCTGCGTTCCCGAAGGCTGTCAGCGTTGCAGAAAGACCGGTTATCGCGGTAGAACGGCGATACATGAGGTTCTCATAATGGATAAGAGAATCCGCGCTTTGATGTTGGAAAATACCCCCGAACGCATCATTGAAGAAAACGCCAGGAAAGCCGGAATGCGGACGATGTTTGAAGACGGAATTTACAAAGCGTTGATGGGAATCACTTCGATCGACGAAGTGAAGAGGGTTGCGGTTGAATAAGCCCGTCGAACCACCAAATCGGACCTCCAAAGACTACGTTTATCACACGAAACCACCGGAGGTCATCCGCGAGCAGTTGCGGGAACGAAAAGAACGAAACCCCAAAGGCAAGCGAACGCGAAGAATAGTTTTTTGGACGGTGCTTTTCAACCTCGTGATCCTTTTCGCTATTTTCGGGATCGTTTTTTTATCCGGACAGCGCGGGCAGAAGTACGAGTATATCCAGAACGTAACCCCGTTTGTTTTACGCATTTCCGCTGCGGGCGAATACGTCTACGGCGAAACGCCGGAGATCATTATTCGCATTTCGAACAGCTCGTCGAGCCTGCGGGAGTGTTCGATAGAAAAATTCGAATTCTACATAAAATCCGAGACTAAAACCGGCAAGAACGTGTTCACGTTCGTTTTTCCGCCTAAAAACACCTTCTTGCTGGATCGATACGATTCGCGGGCGGTCTATGATTTTAAGCGTGACCACCCGATCTTCGAGTTGCAGCCGGGCGGCTATTATATCGTGTGTCGCTTTGTCGTGAACCACACGCCGGTCGAACTCTCCAAGCCTTTTTCGATCAATGAAGTGATGAGCACCACGCTCTTTTTACGAGATGATTTCTGGACCCCCGACATCGGGGACGGCGCCCCGGAGTCCCGGATAGACGCGTATATCCGCATCAGGAATAGCGCCCCTAAAAGCCTCCATTATCGATTTGGCGCCTACAACCTGAAACTCACCCAATCAGGGAGCGTTGTGAGGAGCGTCAAGGAGGATGTGTCTCAAAAGGAGGTTTTCTTGTCATCCGGTGAGTCGCTGGATATTCCGTTGCAGCCGATGCGCGCGCCAGACCTCGTCGGGGATTATATGCTCGAATGGTCCTTTTTCATCGACGACCGCTTGCAAGAAGGCCAAAATCGAGTGTACGTCCGAGAGCTGTCGTCGACCGTGGCCCCGGAGAAGTTGCGGATCTTGTCTTATTCTGTCAAAGCCGTGGCGCAAGGTGAACGCTATCAATCGGAAATACTGTTGGCCAATGATCTCAACGATCCCCTTTTCTTACGTATAGAGGGCTTCGCCTTCTATATCTATCGGGACCGTAGTGAACTCTATCGCTATCAGGCGGAAAGAGCCCTCAATGCGCTCGTGCCGGCCCATTCCACTCGGACCATCTTTAGGTCCGAAGAGTGGCGGGAGTTGCGATTTGATAGGCCGGGGACCTACCTCATCCGCGTGGTTCTAAACACAAATCAGGGAGAGAAGGTCTTTGAGGAAGAGATCTTCGTTCTCGAAAAGCCCGTTCGGACACCTTAGGAGGAAACGATGAAAGAAACTGATTTCAAAGTGGCAAGGGATCCGCTTTTAGGAGAAATTCGCCTGTCGCCTCTAGAGATGCTGATCGCCGATATTCCCTCTATCCAACGGCTCCGGAGTGTTTCACAGCTGTCGGGAGCCGAGAAAGTCTACCCTGGCGCGACGCATACGCGCTTCTTGCACTCGCTGGGCGTGATGCATATCGCGGGGCTGTACGCCGAACACCTGCAACTCGAACCGCACAAAAGCCGGCTCCTGCGTCTGAGCGGACTGTTTCACGACATCGGACACGGCCCCTATAGTCACCAATTTGACGAGGTTGTCTACGCCCGAGCGAAGATCGCGGGTGGTCACGATGATCAGCGCGCGCGCATCTTGCGAGAGGTCGTGCCCGAGCAGATGCTGGAGGCCTATCGAAACCGGATGAAGGAGTATTGGAGAAAAGAGGTTCAGAAGGACCTCCGCTTGTCCGGTTTTCTCGAATCCGCCGCGTCGGATACGGATGAGGCGATCCTGGCGGCTTTCGCGGAGTTGTGTCGAGAAGTCAACGCGCTCTTCGAGGGAGAGGCGCTTGGCACGCCCTTCTTCAACATTGTGCAAGGCCCTTTGGGAGCCGATCGTATGGATTTCGTCCTCCGAGACGCTTACTATTCTGGCACCTCGCAATACGGCACCGTCGATTTGCAGAGAATCATCCGGAATTCTTCCATCGTTGCAGTCAAAGGGGTCGAACGTTTGTGTTACGACGAGAAGGTCATCGACAACATCTACGCGGTGCTCTTTGGCCGTTTTATGATGTATAAAAACGTCTATTTCCATAAAACTGCCCGGGCTGCCGACCTGATGCTCCAGAAAATCCTGGAGTTGCTCTACAAGCCCCTGGGACTGGAAGCCATCGTCCACTCGCCTACCGAGTTCGTCAAATGGTCGGAACCGTACTTTCTCCAGCAATTGTGGAAGCTCTATCACAACCGAGACACCCTTTCCGCGGAAAACAAAACCTTAGTCGAAGCGGCCTTCCAACTTTGGGAGGACTACTCTTCACGGAACCTTTGGAAGATGATCCGGGAGGTTTCCTTTTCGATAGCGGGGTTGGATCCCGGGTCGATAGCGAACAGCGTGGGTATGGAAACCCTCTCTCGTCTGAAATCGTCGATACAGAAGTTCCTCAATCAAAACGGAGAGCTTCAGCCCGAAGAACGCCGGCGTTTCGAGCATATGCTCGCCGCTCCGGAAGAGGTTTTTCATATCGACACCCCTTACAAGTTGAGCTTGGCCCACCCCGCGGAGTTCTTCACAAATCAAGTCTACATCGTTTCGAGCACTCAAGAGAATAGAAAATTGATCGATTTCGAAGAGTTCCTGAAAGAAAACCCGTTCTATCAGACCTTATCGAACAGCCTATTACAGATCGTCCGTATCTACGTGGACAGCGCCGATCGAGATTTGTTGCAAAAGTATCGCTTGGTGCCCAAAAAAGAACCGCTCAATCTCACGACACGGTGGTGAGGAATCTTTTGAAAAAACGGCGGATCACTCTGTGGTTTATCGATACCGCACTCATCCTATTAAGCGGCTTGGCCGCCCTTTTTATCCGTTTCGGATGGGACTTTGCCTCTATCGGCCGTTTTACGCCCGCGGTTCTGGTCTCCTCGTTGGTCGCCATCTGTTCGCTGTTTCTCAACGGGATATACCGCATCGTTTGGGCCTATATGACCACCCGCGAGATCGGGATCGTTTTTCGCGCTTTCGCGTTGGGTTACCTCTTCGTTTTCGTGGTCGATTTTTCCACCGATTGGGTTTTACCGCGGTCGATCGGGATCGTGATGTTTATGGTTGGCGCCATCCTGGTCATTACGTCGCGTATGTGGTGGAGCTGGTATGCGCATCGGGAGTATAAAACCGTTCGAGAACAAGCCTCACGTCGCATCGCCATCATCGGCGCGGGCGAATCGGGGGTGTCTCTCTCGGAGGACTTGCGCCGTAATCCCCAATCCGGGAAGGTCGTCCTGTTCATCGACGATTCGGAACGGAAAATTGGAAGGGAGATACGGGGCATACGGGTTCTCGGACCGATTTCTCGTGTGAACGACTACGTGAAAGAGTATCGCATCGACGAATTGCTGATCGCGATGCCGAGCGCGCCTTCTTCGCAGATACAGAGGGTATTGTCTTCTATCGACCTTCTCAAAGTCAAAGTGAAGATCCTGCCGAATCTGCTGGAATTGATCGATCAACAGCCGAGCTCCCGTCTGCTCCGGGAAATATCGATCGTGGACCTTTTGGGGAGAGACCAGGTGGCGATCGATTTAGGGCAGATAAAATCGGCGTTCCATAACAAAACGGTGATGGTTACGGGAGCGGGGGGCAGCATCGGAAGCGAGATCACGAGACAAGTCGCAACTATGGGGATCAAACACCTGCTCTTGTTGGGCCGCGGGGAGAACAGTATCTACGAGATCGATCAGGAGATGACGAAAAAACACCCGTATCTGAAGATCAAGCGGATTATCGCCGATATCACCGACCAAGCGCGGTTGGAACAGGTCTTCGAAACCGAAAGGCCGCAATTCGTCTTTCACGCCGCCGCTCACAAACACGTGCCCCTTATGGAAGAGAACCCGTCCGAGGCCTTTCGCGTCAATTCGATCGGTACGAAAAGGCTGCTGGATCTATCGCTTCGCTATGAAGTGGAAGGCTTCTTGATGATCTCTTCAGACAAGGCCGTGAAACCCTCGTCTATTATGGGCGTATCCAAAAGAATGGCGGAGATGTATATACGCGCGAAGGCGGCCGAAAGCCAAAGCTCTAAAACGAGGTTGACCATCGTTCGTTTCGGAAATGTCTTAGGAAGCAGGGGCAGTATCATCCCGAAGTTCGAGCGGCAGATTAAAGCCGGGGGGCCTGTTACGATCACGCACCCCGAGATGCGGCGCTTCTTTATGACGATAGAGGAAGCCTCTTCGTTGGTCTTGCAGACCGCTGCCTTCAAAGAAAATGGCAGCCTTTATGTGTTGGATATGGGCGAGATGGTCTACATCAAAGACCTCGTCGAAAAGATGATCTCGCTCGCCGGCTACGTACCCGGACAGGACATCCAGATCGTCTATACCGGCTGCAGAGAGGGAGAAAAACTGTACGAAGAACTGTTCACCGACGCTGAGAAACCTGGGCCCACCGCCCACCCGAAGATCTTCCGTGCGCGGGAGGAAGAACCCTGCTCCGTAGAACAAGTGGAATCTTGGATTTTCCTATTATACGAAAGGGCGAAGAATAATCAGAAAGAAGCGCTACGGCAGCTCATCCATCAAATCATTCCGGAAAATTGCCTTGAAGAAGGAGAGGAGTACGATGCTAAGAGAACTGAAAGAGTATCTCAAACCCAAATCCGTTGAAGAGGCGTGGGCGATCTACCGAGATCCTGTGAAAAGCCCCGCTTTGTTCTTGACCGGCGGTTTGTCTGTCGCACAACGAGAAGACCAAACCACGAAAACCCTCGTCGACCTGAGCGGACTGTTGGGGGAATCGATTACCGAAACTCCCGCCGCCTACATTCTGGACGGGGGCGTCCGGATCGCCGATTGTATCAAAAAAATCGATATACCCTTCCTCCAGGAAGCGTTGCAAACGGTGGGATCGCGGCAGATACGGAATATGTCCACCATCGCGGGGACTCTGGGACAACGGTATTCCTGGTCGGACACCCTCACCGCCTTATTGGCGCTTGACGCCACGGTGGACGGGTATAACGGAAGCGCGGTCTCCTTGCCGCTCGAAAGATACCTGAAAGGGAGAGCTCCGCTCCTCATCACGAAGGTGAAAATCCCGAAGCGATTTCATCGAGGGGCCTTCTTTAAATTCAGCAAGGTGAGTTATGACATCGCCACACTCAATCTCGCAGTCGTTTTTAGGATAGAAAGAGAAGCGGACCCGATGGAAAACACGGTGGTGCAAGAGTGCCGGATCACCTGCGGGGCGCGGCCTGGGGTTGCGATCCTGTTACCTCGAACGAGCGAGGCCGTGCAAGGAAAAACCTTTTCGGCCGTTCGCCGCGACCTCTTACCGATCCAAAGCATCGCCGCGCTCGAATCCGAAGTCTCCTCGAGCGCCGAAGTCACGGCCGAGTACCGACAACAGCTGGTGCGCACCTATGTGGAACGTGGGCTCCGCCGTCTGATCGAGAAGTAACGGAAAACTTGCCGAGCAACCCTGAATGAAAGGCATAGGCCATTCGAGATAAGCGAGAATTGGTCTTATATTAACCGGTCTTAGATAGGAAAGACCGCATCCACGAATCGGAAGGTGTTCGTGTCCATCAACCCCAAGTTCGTGATCTTCAGTTCTGGGATGACCTCCAGTTGTACGAAAGATAAGGCCATAAACGGGTTCGCCAGACGGCAGCCCGTTTTTTTTGCGGCGTCCAGCAGTCTTCGGTTTTGCGCGATGACGACTTTGAGAGGTTGATCCGACATCAGTCCCGCCACAGGAAGGGGCAAGCATGCCAGGATCTCTCCGTCCAACGCCACAACCATACCGCCGTTACAGGTGATGACGTGATTGACCGCCAGCGCCATATCGCTATCAGAGGTTCCGGTGACGGAGATATTGTGAGAATCGTGCCCAACGGATAGAGCCAAAGCTCCTCTCTTGATACCGGTACCACTGATAAAGCCCAACGAGAACTGCTTTTCCGGAGTATACCGGTTGATCACCGCGATCTTGGCGATGTCGTGCTCCGAGATATCCGGCTCGCCCTCTTTGACCGTGACTTCGGTCAACCTCTCGTGGGTCACGACCGAGACGCCCGTCACTTCGATACTCCGTATCATCGTACGCTCGGTTTTCAGATTGAAGCCAAAATCCTCCGCCTGGTAATGCGGGCAAAAGATGGTATGCATCACAGTGTCGATCTTGACGAGCGGGTCTGGGAATTTAGCGACACAAACGCCATCTTCCGCGACGATCTGAGAGTCCTTGAATACGATCTTAGGGGAGAAACGCTGCAGGTCTTCAACGACCACCATATCGGCCTTATATCCCGGCGCGATGGCGCCCATACTCCGCAGGTCGTAATGGCGGGCCGTGTTGATCGTGGCGATGCGTATAGCCGTAACCGGATCGACACCCCTCGAGATCACCAGACGAATCATCTCGTCGATGTCTCCCTTCACGATATCTTCCGGGTGCTTGTCGTCGGTGCAGAAAGACAGGAAGGGTTGTGTGACTGGATTGACGATGCTAACCAGGTTTTCGAGGTCTCGCTCGCCAGTGCCGTAGCGCAATAGAACCTGCATCCCTCGGGACAGCTTTTCCATCGCCTCCTCCGGTTGTGTGCTCTCGTGGTCTGAGCGGATAAACGCGGAGATATACGCGTTAAGGTCTTTACCTCGCAGGAGCGGAGCGTGGCCATCGATCTTCTTGTATTTATGTCGAAACAGCTCGATCATCGTGAGCAGCTCTTCCTGGCGATTGAGGATGCCGGGATAATTCATCACCTCACCCAAGCCTAAAACCCGAGGGTACTTCTCTAGAAACCCGATCATATCCATCACGCGCACCTTCGACCCGTTCGTTTCGTAGTCCGTGGCCGGTACGCAAGACGGCAGCATGAAATAGATGTTCATCGGTATGCCTTCGGTGTAATTAATAAAGAACTCGACACCTTTCAAACCGATCACGTTCGCGATCTCGTGAGGATCGGCGATCACCGTCGTTGTCCCTCTGGAAAGGGCCGCTTTCGCAAACTCCCGAGGTTCGAGCATCGTACTTTCGATGTGCATATGGGCGTTGATGAAACCGGGGACGAGATATTGACCGTGCAGGTCGATCGTTTTCTCCCCCCAAGTGTAGTCGCCTACACCAGCTATTCTTTTACGAAAGAGCGCGACATTCGTCTCTTCTATCAGGCCGGAAAAAACGTTGACGACCTTGCAATTCTTAAGGATAACGTCCGCGGGCTTTTCGCTTCTCGCTACCGGTATGATATCGATAATTCTCATAACTCCCCCTTTTTTAAAAAATTGACCGCTCACGGCCTGAATCATTTTGCCCAGTTGGAGTCGGTCTTGGCGAAGATTATATCATACCTGCTAAGCATTTTCGCGTCGACCGTGAGTATCCGACTGGGTGCGCCCTGGGAACACCTGGGAACGCGAGCTTTTAAGTTGGCGTGTCTTTAAAGAAAAACAGGGTTCGCACAGAGAGCACGGAGAGGACAAGCATCGCGGCGTAAGCGCTTTTTCTTTTCGCGACGGCGCGATACGCTTTTGTACGAGGGCATCGCGGCGTAAGCGTTTCTTCTTTTTGCGACGGCGCGATACCCCGGTTTTCGTTTGTTCCGAAGATAAAAAAACATTGGTTCGCACGGAGGGCACAGAGAGCACGGAGAGGACAAGTATCGCGGCGTAAGCGCTTTTTCTTTTCGCGACGGCGCGATACGCTTTTGTACGAGGGCATCGCGGCGTAAGCGTTTCTTCTTTTTGCGACGGCGCGATACCCCGGTTTTCGTTCGTTCCAAAGATAAAAACGTTGGTTCGCACGGAGGGCACAGAGAGCACGGAGAGGACAGGTATCAGAGCGTAAGCGCTTTTTCTTTTCGCGACGGCGCGATACACTTTTGTACGAGGGCATCGCGGCGTAAGCGTTTCTTCTTTTTGCGACGGCGCGATACCCCGGTTTTCGTTTGTTCCAAAGATAAAAAAACAATGGTTCGCACGGAGGGCACAGAGAGCACGGAGAAGACAGGTATCAGAGCGTAAGCGCTTTTTCTTTTCGCGACGGCGCGATACGCTTTTGTACGAGGGCATTGCGGCGTAAGCGTTTCTTCTTTTTGCGACGGCGCGATACCCCGGTTTTCGCTCGTTCCAAAGATAAAAACGTTGGTTCGCACGGAGGGCACAGAGAGCACGGAGAGGACAGGTATCTTGGCGTAAGCGCCCCTTCTCTTCGTGACCGCTCGATACGTTTTTATTTGAGGGCATCGCGGCGTAAACGTTTCTTCTTTTCGCGACGGCGCGATACCCCGGTTTTCGTTTGTTCCAAAGATAAAAAAACAATGGTTCGCACGGAGGGCACAGAGAGCACGGAGGAAAAACTGGGAAGGGACAGAGCTCTCGCGGAAAAATAGAAGACATGCCGGACTAAAGTCCGGCGTTCCCAGAAAACAGGGTTCGCACAGAGAACACAGAGAACACGGAGGAAAAACTGGGAAGGGACAGGGCTCTCGCGGAAATAAGAAGAACCTGTCGACTTAAAAGTCGGCGTTGCCCGGAAACCCGTGCCGAACTAAAGCTCGGCGTTCGCAGAGGCGGATTTTTACGCTGCGAACCCTCCCGACATCTTTTCCTCCAAAAAATCAATGACCAGTGACTTGACAAACGGCGTGGATAAACGGTAAAATCTATAATTCAAGCGATTATTTACGAAAGGAATACAAGGCGAAAATTCGCCCGACGGAGGTAAGACTATGGAACTACGCAGTTGGAATCGTATCCGTATGTACGACCTTTCCCAACCGATTAGCCACTTGACGCCCGCTTGGCCTACTTATGAACCTCTTCAAATCAAGTTCTTCAAGAGACTGGCGCCCAATGGCGCGAACGGACAATTACTCACCCACTCCAACCACGTGGGGACCCACTTGGATGGTTCCCTTCATTTCTGCACCCATGGGCGTGACATCGCTTCCATTCCTTTGGACGAGCTTGTCGGTCCAGGCGCGATCGTGGACCTCTCCGACATCGCCGAGGACTACGGCATTTATACCTCCAAAGACATCGAAGAGCGTGTGGAAGTGAGGGAAGGGGATATACTCATCATCAACACCGGGTATCATCGATACGCCTTCGACCAGCCGGAGGCCGACGAAGTCCGCTATATGGTCAAACATCCGGGGCCTACGATGGAGTTCGCGCAGTGGTGCGAAAAGAAACGGATCAAATGGATCGGCGTCGATTGCGGATCGGCAGATCACCCGATGAATACGAAGATACGCGATTGGATGCCCGAAAAGGCGGCCGAATGTGAGGCTTTCTTCCAGAAAAAGTTTGGTCGTTCCCTCGACGACCTCTTTCCGCCCGATCACTATCAATTGATGCACGTGCGCCTTTTCCCTCAAAACATCATCCACGCGGAGAACTTGGGCGGAGAGATCGACCTTCTCCTGAACAAGAGAACGACGATAGGATGCTTCCCCTGGCGTTTTGAAGGTGGCGAGTCGTGTATCTGTCGGATCGTGGCCTTTGACGAAATTTAATCAAGGAGCGTGTTTGGTATGAGAGCTTTCGACCTTTTCAGACCGAAAGATCTTTATCAGGCATTCGATCGTCTTGAGCTCAACGGACACGAAACGATGCTCATGAGCGGGGGCACAGACCTGCTGATCTGGATAAAAAAAGGGTTGGTCTCTCCTAAGGAGGTTGTAGACCTCGGCTCGATTGACAGCCTAAGCCATACCGAACTCAGGGGCAACGATGGGGTTCTCATCGGGACCAACGTGTCCTTGAATCGGATCATCAGCCATCCTGAGATCAAGCGCCATTGCCCCGCGTTGATCGAGGCGTGCGAGGCGCATTCCGACGCCGTGGTTAGGAACAAAGCGACTTTGGTGGGCAACGTTTGCTCTGCCGTCCCTTCCGGGGATACGATCCCGCCCTTGCTCTGCTACGAAGCAGAAGTGATCATCCAAACCTCCTGCTCGAAGCGGCAACTCCCGCTTTCACAGTTTTTGGTCGGCCCGCGTAAAAAAAACCTCTCTAAAACAGAAATCGTCACTCATCTTTGGATTCCTTTTCCAAAGGCCGAGCTGTCCGTTGGCGTTTATCGCCGAGCTTCCAGAAGACGCGCGTTGGATTTGGCCCAAGCGGCGGTCGCCTGCACGGTTTTTTTGCATCAAGGACGGCCGGAGTACCGATTGGCGGTCGGCGCGTTGTCTCCCGTGCCCGTGCGTATTCGCGAGGGTGAGCGAGTCCTCAATGAAACCTACGATATCGACAAGGAGAAGGTCGAGCGGGTCGTGAACTCTGTGCAGAAGGCGATCCGACCGATCACCGACGTTCGAGGAAGCCGCGAATACCGGTTCGCCGTCACCGCCGAATTGGTTCGCGAAAGCCTTTCTCTGTGTCAGACGCGTATTAAAACCGAAGGAGGAGGTCGATAATTATGCCGAAACGCGCTTTGTCCTTTGTTTTAAACGGCGAAAGAGTAGAATGGGAGGTGGAGGCGAGCGACACGCTCCTACGCGCGTTGAGAGAGAACGGCCTCACCAGCGTGAAACGAGGTTGTGAGGAAGGCGAATGCGGAGCCTGCACTGTGGTCATCGACGATGAGGCGCAAAAGTCCTGCCTCGTCCTCGCATTAGAAGTGGAAGGAAAATCTGTCCTCACGACGGAGGGGTTGCCCGCCGCGCCCGGGAAACTGCACCCGATACAACAGGCTTTCGTTGACGAAGGCGCGGTGCAGTGTGGGTTTTGCACGCCCGGTTTCATTATGACCACCTACGCCTTTCTGAAAGCCCATCCAAATCCTACGGACGAAGAGATTCGGCACGCTTTGAGCGGCAACCTGTGCCGATGCACCGGTTACCTCAGTATTATCAAAGCGGTCAAGGCGGCCGCGGCGGCGCTGTCAAACCAATCGGGCGCGGCGGAAGGGGGGAGATGAAGATGTCAGAAAAACGTGTCTTCACGGATACAGGAATTGGGCAGCGAGTCGAACGTAAGTTCGATCGCGAAAAGGTCGCCGGGACTCTACAGTACGCCGATGACCTTCCGTTCGGGAAAGACTTGTTGCACGCGCGAGCGGTCAGAAGCCCTATCGCCAGCGGAAACATCCGTTCTATTGATGCGCGAAAAGCCCTCGCGATTCCAGGCGTTGTGGCAGTAATCACCGGGAAAGACTTCCCCTACCGTTTCGGCTTATATTTAAAAGACCGGACCCCAATCGCGATCGACCGCGTCCGCTACGTAGGAGAACCGGTCGCGCTGGTAGTCGCAACTTCCGAATCAATCGCGGATAGAGCGGCCGAACTTATTCACGTGGACTACGAAGAATTACCAGCAGTTTTCGATATGGAGAAAGCGGCTAACGACACTTCCATTCTGGTCCACCCGGATTTGGAGCATTACGAGAGGGTGTCTTTCATCAACCCGCAGCCGGGCACCAACATAGGCAATTGGTTCAAGATACGTCGCGGAGATATCGAGGAAGCCTTCGCTAAATCCGATTACATCGTGGAAGAGCGGATGGAATGCCCACAGATAGCCCACGGTTTCTTGGAAACGCATTGCTGCGTCGCAAAGCAGGATATGGGGACCGGGGATATCACCGTTTGGAGTAGCGCCCAATCGGTTTTCGCGGTGCGTGAGATACTGGCGGAAGGGTTGGGAATTGATAACAACCGTATCCGTGTAATCGCGCCGCCGATCGGCGGAGGATTTGGCGGGAAAGCGGGGATGACGATCGAAGCCTTGTGCTTAAGCGCGGCGATGAATCCAGCGGTCAAAGGCCGACCGGTCAAGTTATTTATCCCGAGGGAAGAGGTAATGCTTTCCTCCTGGGTAAGGCAAGCCTACATCGCGACGATCAAAATGGGGATCACGAAAGAAGGTAAGATTTTGGGCATTAAGAACGCCTTCTATTTCGACACCGGTATTTCCGCCGAGTACGGCGTCAACCCCGTGCGCAGCGCCGGATATACCTCAACCGGCACATACTATATCCCGAACGTCTGGACCGACAGTTACGCCGTCTACACGAACAAACCTTTCGGGGGAGCTTATCGTGGTTTTGGCTTACCGGAACTGATGAGCGCGATGGAAGTCGTCGTCGATATCGCCGCGAAAAAGATCGGGATGCATCCGGTCGAATTTAGGCTAAAAAACCTCCTTCGGCCGGGATTGCCCACTTGTACAGGCATGCCGATGTCCCCGCACGCGTTGGACAAGATCATCGAAAAGGCGCGCGCAGCGATACGTTTCGACGAAAAAGAGAGTCCCGTTCGCGAAGGGTTCAAGCGTGGGAAAGGGATGGCCTTAGCCATCAAGGCGCCAGCGAAACCGGCGGACGCTGCATCGTCCGCAATCGTCAAGATCAACGCGGACGGCACCGCGGAGGTGCAGGCGGCCACAATGGATATGGGCCAGGGCGCCTATACCGCCTACGCGCAGATGGTCTCCGAAGAGCTGGGCATCCCTTACGATCGAATCAGGTTGGATTACCCGGATTCGGCCACCTCTCCGTACGACTGGCAGACGGTTGCGAGCCGCAGTTGCTGGGCGATGGGCGCGGCGGTTAAAGCGGCGGCGACCGACGCCCGTCAGCAGCTACTGGCATTATACGCGGAGTATTGGCAAGTTGAACCGGAAGATATCGTTCTGAAAAACGGGTTCGTCCTGTGCCAGAAAAAGAATCTTTCCGAGCCTTTCGGCCCGAAGTTGCAGAATGGGTTCCCGATGCCAGACGAAAAGCTCAAAGGCGGCCCGATCATCGGGCGCGGGCGCTTCGTGCCCGCGGATGTCGTTAATCCGGATGCTGAAACGGGCCAATCGCCGAAAAGCGCCGTGCATTTCACCGTGGGCGCAATCGCCATAGACGTGGAAGTGTCGGAGAGCACTGGTGAAGTCGCGGTCAACCGCGTCGTCGCGGGATATGACGTAGGAAAAGCGATCAGCCCCGTCAACATCCAAGGGCAGATCGAGGGTGGGACGGTTCAGGGTATCTCCGCCGCCCTATTCGAAGGGTTAGTCTTCGACGAGAAAGGGAAGCTCTTGAATCAAGACTTCACGGATTACAAGATCGCGACGATCGAAGAGGTAGACTTCCCTATCGACAGTTTTTGGGAAGAAACCCCGGAAGAGATTTCTCCCTATGGAAACCGAGGAGTCGGTGAGCACGCGATGATCTCTCCGGCGCCGGCATTGAACAACGCAGTCTACAACGCGATCGGAATACGCTTCCACCGTTACCCGCTCACGAGGGAACGGGTCTTTATGGCGGCCCGCTCTAAAACTGAGACGACCGAAGACTGGTACGAATAATACCCGTCAGAAGAAGGATTAGGCAACCGAAAAAAGCCCTTCGCGGGCTTTTTTTATTGTATTAGGAGTTTCTTAGAACCGGATGGTCACACCCAACTCGATCGGAATAGAGGAAATCGTAAACTTCCCGGTCTCGTTAGCCGCGGGTTTTACGTTATACTGCCGCATCTCGTACCCGGCTCCGACGTAGATCGTAAAGTTATTGACGGTGAATCCGAGACTGAATTTGGCCTTCACCACAAAACCGAATTCGCCGATCCGTGTCAGATCGAACCAGGAAACGCCTCCTAAAACATCCGCCCTCAATACGACGGGTTTAAGCGGGTAGGCGTAACTGATGCCGAGCAATCCATCCAGGAAATACTTCAGATCAGAGTCCTTTCCACCTTCACCTTTTACTTTAACGCCAGAAGTAACGGGTATGGCGCCACCGACTCCCACGCCGATCGCAAACCCTTCGGCTATCTCATAATCGACCAGCAAGCCGAAGTCTATGGTATGGATGGCGGAGGCAGCATCGGTTAACACGGAAGGCGAGGAAGCGGGCGTCGAAAGCCCATAGTTGAATCCGCCGAAAAGATTCGTCCCGATTTGAGAGAAACCCATGATCGACACAATGGATAAAAAAAGGAAAACAGCAAAATACCGTTTCATTATGAACCCCCCCATATCTGTGCATATTCAGGTTTATTATACTCTAGAGGAGTCTAAAAAAGCAAAAAATGGCGTAAACCGCTCTTTACTCCTCCTCCGACGCCTCTTCTTCCTTTTCTGATTCCGCTTCGATCGCTTTTTGCCATTCTTCGACGACAGTTTCCAACTCCTCTTCCGACTCGAGTTCGCTCAGCACAGTCTCGCCGTCTTCTTCTTCCTTGATGAAGACGTACAGTTCATCGTTCTCTTCGTCGAAGGCCGGTTCCTCCATCTGGTCGACATCGACCTTCTGGCATATCCAGTACTCTTTCTCGCCGTGTTGAAACTCGTCTAATAGCGCGAAGTAGACCTCTTCATCTTTTTCGTTCCTAAAAGAAAAGACAAAGAGATCGTCGCCTTCTCCTTCCATTGGCTCATCACATTGACAACAGTCATCCTCGTCGTGTTGGTGCGGGCAACCGCAATCGCAGAGGTTGTCGTCTTCTTCCTCCATCCACTCTTTTTCCTGAATATCTCTGTCTTTATCCGGCATAGGTTCCTCCTTCTATTTTGCGTAATGACAAGCGACGAAATGTCCCATCGATTTCTCTTCAAATAACGGTTCCTGTTCTTTGCATATCGCCTGCGCTATCGGACATCGGGTATGAAAGCGGCATCCCGAAGGAGGATTGATAGGGCTTGGCACATCGCCCACCAAGATCGTGCGGTTCTTTTTGAGTTCCGGGTTCGGAATCGGAATCGCCGAAATCAGAGCGCGGGTATAGGGATGCATCGGATGGTTGAAGAGGTTTCTCTTGTCGGTCATCTCCACCATCTTTCCTAGATACATCACGCCGATACGGTCACTGATATGTTTGATAACTGCCAGGTCGTGGGCGACAAAAACATAGGTAAGCCCGAAGTGATTTTGAAGGTCCTTCAGCAGATTCACGACCTGAGCTTGTATTGAAACGTCGAGCGCCGAGACGGGCTCGTCGCACAAAATGAGCTGAGGTTCCACGGCCAACGCCCGTGCGATCCCGATTCTTTGGCGTTGCCCACCGGAGAACTCATGGGGAAAACGGTACATATGGTCGACGGATAACCCGACCTTTTCCATCATCTCCGCCACTTTATCCAGCAAATCTTGCTTGCTGGTTGCCAAGCGGTGGGTCTTGATGCCTTCGGCGATAATGTTCTTCACGCGCATTCGGGGATTCAGGGAGCTATACGGATCCTGGAAGATCATCTGTATATCCTTTTTAAGGTTTCTAAGCTCGTTTCCGTGGATATTCAGGATATCCTTCCCGCCGAAGTAGGCGGAGCCGGAAGTCGGGTTGTAGAGTCGCATGAGCGTCATCGCCACAGTGGTTTTCCCACAGCCGCTCTCTCCAACTAACCCGAAGGTTTCTCCCCGATAGACGTGAAAGCTGATATCGTCTACCGCTTGCACCCATCCGACGATCGTCTTAAAAACGCCCCCGCGAATGGGAAAATACTTGACAAGGTTTTTGACAGTCAGTACTTCTTCACGCACAGTCGTTTTCCCTGTCTCAACCATTATCGCTCACCTGCTTTGGACTTAAGTTTTGCCTCTTCCAACCTGTCGATGTGGAAACATCGGACGTGGTGGTTGGGTTCGATTTCGTTGATCTCCGGCTCTTCCGCTTTGCAAAGGCTATCGGCGAAGGGGCAGCGAGTGTGGAACTTGCACCCCTTCGGAAAGTGCAGCGGATCGGGCACAATCCCTGGGATATTGTAGAGCTCTTTCTGTTCGATATCCAGTCGGGCGATCGCGTTCAGCAAGCCCCAAGTATAGGGGTGTTTGGGGTTCTTAAAGAGCGTTCTGACGTCGGTGTACTCCACGATCTTGCCCGCGTACATCACGGCGACGCGTTGGCAAGTCTCGGCGATGACACCGAGGTCGTGGGTAATCATAATGATAGCCATCCCCAGCTCTTTCTGCAACTGAAGCATCAACTCCAGAATCTGAGCTTGTATCGTCACGTCCAGCGCGGTGGTGGGCTCGTCCGCTATCAAGAGTTTGGGGTTACACGACAGGGCCATCGCGATCATCGCCCTCTGACGCATCCCTCCCGACAGCTGATGCGGGTATTCGTCGACGCGTTTGGCTGGTTCAGGGATACCGACCTTTTTCAGCATCTCGATGGCCATTTGCTTCGCCTCTTCCTTTTTCTTCCCCTGGTGAAGGATGATCGCTTCCATTATTTGGTCGCCAACTGTAAATACGGGATTCAAAGCGGTCATCGGTTCCTGGAAGATCATCGCCACGTCGTTGCCTCGGATATCTCGCATCGCGCTCTCACTCAACTTGAGAATGTCGACGCCATCCATAAGAATCTCTCCACTGGCGATCTGGCCTTTTTCGTCCAAGAGCCGCATGATGGATAAGGCGTTCACGCTCTTTCCGCACCCGGATTCTCCAACGATTCCCAGGGTCTCTCCAGAGTAGACGACGTAATCTATCCCATCAACCGCCTTCACGATCCCGTCTTCGGTCTTGAAGTAGGTTCTCAGGTCTTTCACTTCCAATAAGATGTTTTTTTCTGGCATTCTGTCACCTTCACGCTCTCATTTTCGGATCGAAAATATCTCTCAACGCGTCGCCTACCAAGTTCCACGCTAAAACGAAGAGAACCATCGCGATTCCGGGATACACGACCGCAAACCAGGATTTATCCAGCTGCAGCATATAGTTCCTCGCGTAGTTGAGCAGCGTTCCCCAATCCGCGTATCCGATTTCGGCTCCAACGCCGAGGAAGCTTAAAGAGGCGGCCGTGATGACTAAGGACCCCATCCGCATCGAGATCTGCACGATGACGGGAAAGATCGTGTTCGGGAGGAGATGTTTGACGATAATCGAATAATCTCGAATACCCAAAGCTTTCGCGGCCAGCACATACTGTTCTTCCTTCGCCTGCAGGATGTTACCACGAATCAACCGGGCCACCTGCATCCAACCGAAGATGATCAAGGCGATGGTGACCTTGTCCAAGCCTTTTCCGAGAATGGTCGTCATAATCATCGCCGCAACGAGAAACGGAATCGCCATAAACATGTCCGTGATCCGCATCAGGATCTCGTCGATCCACCCGCCGAAATAAGCCGAGATCGATCCGACGACGATACCGATCAGCGATGAGATGATCGAAACGATCAAGCCAATCCTAAAGGCGCTTCGTGTTCCCCAAATGACCCCGTACCATACGTCGTATTTCCCGATGACTCCAAACGGATGCGCCCGGTCCGGGGCGATCGGGTTTGAACTCCAAATCATTTTCCCTTCGGCGGTCTTCGCGGGCAACATCTTAAACGGGTCTTTCCCAGGCTCCGGTGGCGCCAGTACGGGGGCAAAAATCGCAACAAGGATGAAGAAGATCAGTAGAAAAATCCCGAGCATCGCCGTGGGGTTTTTCACCAACTTCCTCAGTACTCTTCTGCTCTCTGTGTTCATAGCCATATGTTCTGCACTCCCCCCTACGATAGCCTTATCCGCGGGTCTATCAAAGCATAAGATATGTCAACAAGAAGGTTCGTTACGATCAAGATGAGGCTGAAAAATAACGCGGCACCGATGACCGAAAAATAATCCAGCGTGACGGCCGAGGTGGCGGTAAACCGTCCCAAGCCGGGCCTTGCGAAGATCGTTTCGACGATGACCGTACCTGCAAATAGCTGCATAATCATCCCTCCGGAAACCGTCGCGACCGGGATCAAGGCATTGCGTTTGACGTGTTTGTTGATGACGACCTTTTCTGACAGCCCTTTGGCTCTCGCGGTCCGGACGTAGTCTTTGCGCATCACTTCGAGCATACTCGAGCGCGTGATCCGGAGTATATACGCCCACCAAAGGTAGGATAAGGTCAAGAGGGGCGAGACCAAATGAAGGATCGCATCCCACAGGATATCGAAACGCCAGTTGAGGATCGCGTCGATCGTCACGAAGTGCGTATAATGTTTCCAAGGGCCATCACGCAGCACCTTCATCGAAGCGTCTGACAAAAAACCGGGTGGAAACCATTTTAGATAACTATAAAAAATCAAGAGCACCAACAAGCCGAAGACGTAGTCGGGCAAGGACCAGCCGACGATGGCGAAGATCCTGATGCCGTGATCCAGCAGTTTGTCCTGGTGCGCCCCCGCGATCACCCCCAACCAGATACCCACGAAGACGACCGGTATTAAGGCATAGAGAGCCAATTCGAAGGTGTAGGGAATCAGTTCCAAAATGCTTTGAAGAACGCCTTGTCTCCCGACGTTCGAATAACCAAAATCCCCTTTGAGGACGTTCCCAAGCCACTTAAAATACATTTCCGGAGCGGGGCGATCCAGCCCGTATTTCTGTATCAGTCGTTCAACCGACTTTTCTGATTTCAAAGCTTCCGGGCTTTTCACATAGGTTCCTATCAACCGTTCTGGGCCGAGCATCCATATCATCATAAAGATGATCAACGTAACACCGAAAAGAATGATCGGAAGGATCAGCAATCTCCGAATGATAAAAGCCAGCACTTTTTCCACCTCTCAGTGTATATACCAATTAAGGGCGGGAATCGATCCCGCCCTCGCGTTACGAAAATACAAACGTTCGGTTACTCTTTCCAGGCGTAATAGAATTCGGGGGTACTGTCTCCGCTGGACCTTATGAGATGAGGGAAGAAGCCTTTCAACCACTTTCTGGCCACGAACAAGCCCTGGGGCATGTATAACGGTGCCGCGATGTAGTTGTCTAGTAGGATTTTTTGCAACTGGGCGTACAGTTCAGCGCGTTTGCTCACATTGGATTCTATCACAGCGGCGTCGATGATCGGGTCGAGGTATTTCACAGCGAAGGCGGCGTAATCCTCACCGTGTCGCGCACCGTAGTATCCCTTCGAGTGGTAGTAGGTGGAGAAGAAGTTGTGCGAGTCGGGGTAGTCCGCGACCCATCCGACGATATAGAGCGGGCAGAGCATTTCGCGGGTCGCCTTGAGGTAAGTTGGCCATTGCACGCCGAGAACTTCGACCTGGAACTTCGGGTTGATCGACTCGACGTAAACCTTCAGCATCTCACAAGCCGTTTGTCGTACTTCGTTACCGGCGTTGTACATCGCGACCAGCTTAAACCCGTTTTTCCAAACCTCTCCGTTCCAAGCGGCTTTCCAGGCTTTTTCAGCTTTTGATAGATCGAACGCATAAACCGGCAACGTGGGATCGTAACCCAAGAACCCTTCCGGAAGGTCGGTCGGTACGCGTTTTCCTAATCCATTGACCAAATCGTCGATGAGGGCGTCGTAGTTGAAGGAGTGCAGAATCCCCGCGCGGGCGTTGATATCGGTGAAGAAGTTGGGGGGGATACCTTTGCCATCGAGTTTTCCACTGCCGATGTATTCGCTGGTTTCCTTAACTCTCCAACCCATATGGATAGACGTCACTTGGGCTCTCGGGTGGCCGCTGATGACTTGGATATCAGGGTTGTTATCGAAGTCGTACCGGTAGATCGGGTCTACGAGGATGACGTCGGCGTCTCCGGCTTCGAGCAGCGCTTTTCTGGTGGAGTACTCTACCACGGCCTTGAAGATAATGGTCTTGGTCTTGGCGGGTCCTTGCCAGTAGTCGTCAAAGCGTTCCATCACGACCATACCGTTTGTTTGGTCCCAAACCGCCAGTTTGTAAGGACCGCAACCCGCGTCTTTCATGTGCAACGCAGATTCTTCAGGAGTGCGATCGTGCCATTTCCACCAACCGTCCGCTTTTCCATCCCATTCGCCATGCTCGATACACCATTGACTATCGAGGATGGACCCCCAGGCAGCGTATTTGGGGATGATGGAGAGGAAAGGCGCGAAGGGGTTTCTCATATGCACGATTAAATTGTCGCCATCAACTTCAAACAAGGGGTCGATGACCTCATTGTAGAAAGCGATCATTTTCGCTCGTGCCTCTGGGGAAGTTGGTACTCTGTCATCGTCGAACGCTTCGCTTAAGGGCATCCCGGCATAATCTTCGAACCAGTCTGCAATGGAGTAGAACGCACCGCCGGACACGGCTTCGATGATAATCGTCACGGCTCCCGACGAGTTATCGGCGAGGAACCCCCGCTCGAACGTGTACTCGACGTCTCTCGGGGAAAGGATATTCCCGCTGTGGAACTTCACACCTTTCCGGATCGGGAAAATGTAGGTCTTTCCGTCATCTCTCAAAAGACCGTTCTCGACTGTCGGGACGGCGGTCGAAAGCATCGGTTCGAACTCGATGGTTTGACCCTTGTACTTGATCAAGTTGTCATAGAGGTTGTTGATGACTTCGCCGCTGGCATTATCCCATTCGGCATGGGGGTCTAGCGACTCGGCAGAGCCATACTCAGCGCTAACGATGGTGTCCGGATTTTTCGCAGCTGCGAAAGCGAAAAGGGTAAGGGCGAGAAGACAGGCAAAGAGAACAAGAAGCTTTTTCTGCATAAAAATAATTCCTCCTTTCGGGTTTTCATCCCTCACGGGATGGGTGGACTGTGATTACAAATTATAGCACATTTTTGCAAAAGAGCAAATGCCGAGTTGGGTGTAATATCAGGGTTCGCCAAAATGAGAACACCGAACTTTAGTTCGGCAGGTTTTTCGCTCTTCTAGAAGCTTCCGAGAATTATTAAGCGCGTACGCCGCGATGACTGCATGGACTAAAAATCGTGCGATCGATTCTGGCCTTGTTTCTTGATTACACCTCATAACTGGACACACACCAAATGTCTAAAGCCCCCGTTTAAGCCGGTCGAAAATTCCAAGATTTTGGTAGATTTATGATATGATGAAACAGAGCCCACAGCGATTATAAATAGAGGGAGGTGATTAGATGGTAAAGCTGTATTGGATCGGACACGCCTCGTTTTGGATAAAAGAGCCGGTCTCAATCGTGATGGACCCGTTCGACGAACAAATCTCTTCGAATTTTCCGAAGATTCGTGCAAAAATCGTCACAGAGAGTCACCAGCACTTCGATCACGCTGCTCACAAAAGGGTTGGAGGCTCTTTCGAGCTACTCACGAAACCCGAAAAAAGGACTTTCCCCAAAGTTAGTATTGAGGGTTTTCCGGCCTTCCACGACAAGGAGCAGGGAATGAAGCGGGGCAGGAACATTATGTTCAAGTTCTCTTTTCCGAAAGCCCCCACCCCTCAAAAAGAGGGAGAACAGGGTGGCGCAGCGCCTGAAGAAGCTCCGGCAGACGCACCGTTCACCATTCTACACGCGGGGGACCTGGGCCATCTGTTGACGGCTGAAGAAGTGCAAGCCCTTGGAAAAATCGACGTTCTGTGCGTACCGGTGGGCGGAACTTACACGCTGGACCCTCAAGAGGCGGCTGATTTTACCAGCGCTTTGAACCCGAACCTCGTCATTCCGATGCATTTCAAGACGCAGCTGATGGATAACGTCGCCGAGCTCATTGAGTTCCTGAGGGTTTGTGAGCGGCCTGTGGTGAGGCGCGATTCCCTGAACTTTTCCAAAATCAACATGGAGAAAGCGAAGGGATATTGCGTGGTGCTCACTCCTTTAGTTTTCGAGAAATAAAGCAGAAAGGGACAACCCCTCTTTTCGAGGTTGTCCCGTTATCGGCCAGCGATCAGGCCACGCGCTTCGTTTTCCAGATACCGCGGGTGTAGTATCGCCAAAGGATCAGGGCCTCCGACACATCCGAGGCGACGTAAGCCAAGGTCACCCACACGAATCCGAGTTTCAGCACCGAGACGGTTACAAACAAGAAGGGAATCATCACGACCCAACGGGAAACCGTACTGGACACGACGTACGGGTAATTATAGCCGGCGCCGCCGAAGCCGCTGGACAACCCGAAAGCGTAAGCGAGCGCCACCATTCCGGACATCCCGTAAGTCATATACAACACGCCCGTTTGTATGATCTCCCTATCGTTCGCGAAGATACCCATCACGCGATCTCCATAAAGCCAGCAAAGCAAGACGAAGAAGCCGATGATGACCGTCACGATTCTGGCGGCCCATCGCGTCGTATCGAGGGCGCGCTCCACTTTTTCCGCGCCGAGATTCTGTCCCACGATCGTGGAAGCGCCCATAGAGACGCCCATTAACGGCGTGAAGGCGATGCCTAAAATCCTTCCGGCGATGCCTGTCGCCGCGATGACCGCAGTCCCGAAGGTCGACACGAACTTCATCACGATGATTTGCGACACATTGCGCGAAATGGTTTCGAATCCCGTGGGCAGCCCGATGGTGAGCAATTTCTTGTCCGTTTCCCAATGCAAGCGGAACAGCCCTTTGATGGACGGTCGAACCAGATTCTTTTTTGAGAGCAGATAGGCGAACCCGATGAAAAAGGCGGTCGATTGCGAAATGACCGTGGCCAAAGCCGCGCCGAATACGCCTAAACCGAAACCCGGAATCGACGTGAAAGGAACGGTGGCGAACATAAACAGCGGATCCAATATGACGTTCAGAACGCTCGAGAAAAGCATCAGAACCATCGGCGTCTTGGCGTCTCCCAAACATCGGAGGATGGTGTTCACCGAATAGGAGGCGAACATAATCGGCAAAAGGAACAGCCGGATATACCCGTAATCGAAGGCGGCCTTCGCGACGGCCGGCTCATTCGTGAAGAAGGATATCAACGGGTTAAGAAACAAGGCCATCAAGGCTCCGGCCACTAGGGCCAGGAGCACTTTGAAAGTAATCGTCTGTTCGATCGCGATCTGCGTCGCGGGCAAGTCTTTCCGACCGAAATTCTGTGAGATCACCGAAATCGAGCTCTGCCCGACGATGTCGTTGAGGGAGCCGATCAACCAAAAGATACTCCCGAAGATCGTCACCCCGGCCAATGCTTCAGATGAGATCATACCGATCCAAAAGATGTCGACGAGGTCGTAGACCATCTGCAGCGAAAACCCGATGATGGTCGGAAGGCTGAGTGAGAATATATGCTTAATGATACTGCCGTTTGTTAAATCTTTCATTGTGAACCTCCATAATGCCCCACAAAAAAATAACCGGGAGAACCATTCTACCCGGTTATATTATACCCCTGCGCCATGCGTCATCCGCAATCCCCTCGCATTATCGATACCTGGCCCTGGGTATACCGGCATAGTCCGTGTTCTTTTCCTTTAACACCCGTTCGGATTCGACGGGTACCCGACGATCCTGCCTGTATATGAACTGATTCTGAATTTTAATCATAATCTCACCTCCCTTTCCTTTCTTTTACTCAAACGACTTGTTGGCGTTGCCACGCCGCGAGCCCCAAATAGGCGATCTGGCACGCGCTCTCCACGATTCTTTCGAGACCTTTTCGGTTCTCGATTTCTCTCCTTCGTATTAGCTTCATCAGTCTCACCTCCTTTTTATAAGCGAAAATTATCTATTCTCAAACAATTTTATCGACTCGCCTTAGGGCTATGTCAAGCGCTAAACCGAGAAGCGGGTGTAAAACTTGTGAAAAAGGTGGGCTTAACCCCACCTTTTTTGGCGAACGTAAAAGCGTCGCGTTCGTTTCGTATTTAGTGATATTGTTTCAGCTCAGAAGTTATTGTCCATCCATATCTTTTTAGCTTTTAACGTCGTGAGCAGGTTAAAGGACGGGTCTATCGTGCGTGTGACGTTGTTGTCGAACAATATCTCCTTGATGGTGTCATCCTGCAATAGAAAGAAGTAATCCCCCAGATGAAAATAGCCGTAAGGCAGCTTGGTCGCTTTCAAATACTTGAACATCTCGTCGAATTTGTTGATCCAATGCTCCAGCTGTTCTTTCGACAACCGTATCGAGTAGGCGCCGGCTTTGATCTCGATGCCGTCGTAGAGTTGCGTGACACCGTTGTGGTAGAGATAGATGCGTTGTACCATGACCACCGCGTCGAAAGAGGTGAACCCCTTCGCGAACTTCTCTTCATTTCTCACGACGATCGAGGCGAAAGCGCCTTCCGGAATGTTCCCCACGATCTGCAGATTATTGAAGCTTAGTTCTTCCGGAGCGCCAAAGGCGAGCGCGACCAGAAGCGCGCAAACGATAAGAATAGTCCTGATTCTCATATTCTCCCTCCTGGACAGATGTTATCTATCAAGACGTAAAAAACCGAGGGCCATTGTTCGTTCAGGGGTCCTTTCGTTCTAAATGGGGCATTTTAGAAGATTTTTCGTTGTGAAGCGCGCTGGCAGCGCAAAAAGAAAGATTACGGGGTAATGCTCAAAAAAAACCGGGAAATTTAACGTTCCCGGTTTCAACTACAGGGGGCGGTGTTCACTTAACATCTTTTCCCTCGCCTACTAAATGTATCTCGGCCATTGAAGAACCCATATTTCATTCATTCTCTTTTCCATCTCTTTCTCTAACTCCGATCGAAGCAGCAAGCGTTCCAAGCGATTCGTCTTTACGTTCCGTTTGTCTTTCATCTGCGACACCTCCTTCGTTTATAAATCTCGGTTAATGCCGTCCGGGTCGAAATGGGCGGTCGGGCGGGACAGTTCGCGCCTTGTCTGTGTCTTCACCGTGTTGGGGGCGTTTAAGGCCATCCATCTCATCTTTTCTCCTCCTTATCCTACGGTTTCCGTCGGTTCTCCACGAGTCGCGATCAAAACAGCCGTTGGTTCTGAATGAAAAACGGGTTCTGATTGGCCTGGGCGTGGATGTGGGCGATCTTTTTCACAATCTCTTCGTCCCGTTTGCGCCAAAAACCTTTCAATCTGTTCATGACCATCCCTCCTCTCTTTGTGTGTGTACGCAAACATCATAACCCTTAGACTTAGAACGATGTCAAGGGCCAAAAAGGCCTAATCCTGTAAACATTTTGAAAAGGGTGGGGTTAACCCAATGATTATTAGGAAAGCGTAGGAGTGTTCAGTGAGAGGCTTCTTCCGTGTTGATTCCGAAGGTTTTTTCCACGGTCATATTCTCCCCACGATTTCGTGTGACCCAAGAAAGGCTTTCGATTTTGAACGCGTACTTCCACTTGTAAGCGCAGAGGAAAGCCGTGATCGGTCCGATGTTTTCCAACGTTAGGTCTTCCATCGCCAGTGTGACATGGGGGATCCAGCGCTCCGGGTGATAGCGCTTATTGGGTGTGACGGCGACGGGAGCAATCGCTTCCCAGATCCGGCGGTGGAAGCGTTCCAGCTCCGCGTCCATCATAAAAGCGATGTAAATCACCGGACGTTTTCCGGAAAAGATACCCAGCCCATTGGTACGGCACCGCAAAGGGCGCAGGCTTCGGGCCAATGACCGACAAAAAGCCTGGGGGTCGTCCAACAGATAGCGTTCGGCGTAGTTCCAGGTGATGTGCGGAGTACCCGTCAGCTTGACACGATCGACGCCGAACCGTTCGCTCAATAAGTCCCAGAAGTAGAGGACTTCTTCGCGAAAAAAAGGTGGTAAGATCGAGATCAGTCCGTTCAAAACTCGAAGCCCCCCGGATAGGTGTTAGGACATCCCGCCATTTGACTCGCGCCCGGGCGGTCAACCTATAGGGATGGTCTTAGGCGCGCCTTGTAGAGACGGCCCATATGAGGAAGTATAGCATATTGGGTACCTCTACTATGGGAAGGGCTTTGGGAACGCCCTGGGAACGCCAACTTTCAAGTTGGCATGTCATTAAAAAAGAGTTCGCACGGAGGGCACAGAGAACACGGAGAGTGCAGCATCGCGGCGTAAGCGTTTCTTCTTTCCCTGGGAACGCCAAACTTTAGTTTGGCATGGTTTCTGGGAACGCCAACTTTTAAGTTGGCATGTCTTGAAAAACAGAGTTCGCGCAGAGGGCACAGAGAGCTCGGAGAGCACAGGCATCGCGGCGTAAGCGCTCCTTCTTTTCGCGACGGCGCGATACCCCTTTCGTTCGTTCCAAAGATCAAAAAACAAGGTTCGCACAGAGGGCACAGAGAACACAGAGAACACAGAGAACACAGAGAACACAGAGGAAAAACTGGCAAGGGACCGCGTTCTCTCGGAAAAAGAAAAGATATGCTGGACTAAAGTCTGGCGTTCCCGTGCGCAGCATCGCGGCGTAAGCGCTTCTTCTCTTCGCTGGCGCCGACTTCCAGTCGGCCTTTCTCTGGGAACGCCAACTTTTAAGTTGGCATGTCCCGAAAAACAGGGTTCGCACAGAGGGCACAGAGAAGACAGAGAAAAGATTCTTGTTAACACCCTGGGAACGCCAAACTTTAGTTTGGCATAGTTTCATCTTTTCATCGGGCGCGTTTCCATGCGCAGCATCGCGAGACTTCGTGAGTTCCCGAAGTCAGCCCGCTGGTTACCCCCGCGATAACACAAGCGGGCATCGCGGCGTAAGCGCCCTTTCTGTTCGCGACGGCGCGATCCCCCTTTCACTCGTTCCAAAGATCAAAAAACAGGGTTCGCACAGAGGGTAAGGAGACCGCAGAGGAAAAACTGGCAAGGGGCAAGGCTCTCCCGGAAAAAGAAAAGACATGCCGGACTAAAGTCCGGCGTTCCCAGGGCGCTCCCGGGGCGGCGTAAAAAGTACAGAAGGCGGATCGCGGGGTCGTAAAAACCACTTACCCCGCGATAATCCACAAGAAGTCAGCCCCCTGGTTACCCCCGCGATGAGTCTCTTTGTTATGTCACCCCATATCTTTGCCCACACATAAGCGTTCACTCGTCTGTTTTGGTATATAATAAAAGGATTTTAAGAGAAGAGGTGTGTTGTGGAAATCGTTAAAGTAGTAAATTTGCGCAAATCCTATCGAACGGGTAGCACCTATTTCGAAGCGCTGAAAGGCTTGAATTTTACCATACAGAGGGGAGAGATCCTCTCGATATTGGGCCCCTCGGGCTGTGGAAAGACCACTCTGCTGAACTGTCTCTCTTCGATCGACCACCCGTCGGAGGGGAAGGTCTATATCGAAGAGGTGGACCTTCACGCGCTCTCGGACAACGAGAAGACCCTTTTTCGAGCGAAGAATATGGGGTTCATCTTCCAGTTTTACAACCTGATACCGGTCTTGACCGCCGCCGAAAACGTGGAGTTGCCCCTTTTTGCCATCGATAGCAACAGAAAGAGGGTGCGAAATGCGGCGGAGGAAGTTTTAACTCGTCTCGGCCTCAAAGACCGGCTGAACTATTATCCCTCGGACTTAAGCGGCGGCGAGCGGCAGAGGGTCTCCATCGCGCGGGCGCTGGTCCATCGACCCAAGATCATCTGGGCCGATGAGCCGACGGGGGCGCTGGATACCCAAACCGGTCGGGAAATCATGGACGTCATCCTGGAGTTGAACGAAAAGAACGGCCAAACCTTCGTCATCGTGACCCACGACGAACGCATCGCGGACTATTCTAACCGGATCGTCTCTATGGATAGCGGACAGATCATCCGGATTCGCGAACTCTCTCCGGTGAGGGCTTAGCGTGATCTTAGAGATCCTGCTCGTCATCCTCTCTGCAGTGATCCTCCTCGTTCTCCTGCTCATGGCAAAAAACGGGATCATCGCTTCGATGTCTCTGAGGAACATCTTCAGACAACCGACGAACACCTTCCTCGTGATCTTGGGCTCGCTGATGGGAACGGCCTTGATCACCGGTTCCTTCGCGATGACCGATTCTTTCAACAAGTTTATCTACGCGCAGATAGAGGGAGAATACGGGGAAATCGACGAGGTCCTTTACAAAGCCGAGGGCTCCGCGCGCCAAGGCGGAACGTATTTTTCTCTAGGCGAGGTCTCCCATTGGTTAGAGGTTTTACGTCGAGAGAACCTCGTGGACGGTATCCTGCCGGTGATACGGATCGAGGCTCAAGTGAAGTCGCTGAAAGAGAACTCTCAGAAGGCGGGCCTACTCCAGAATTACCTGAAAGTCAGCGCGACGGGTGTGGATTGGTCGGCGATCCCTTCCTTCGGCCTCTCCTCCGTGGCTGTACCAGAACCGGAGGAAACAGAAGGGGTTGCGGGCGTTTACATCTCCAAAGACCTGGCTTCGATGCTGAAGGTGGAACCGGGGGACACCTTGTCTTTCAGCACGAACATTCTACAACAGCTTGCATTTTGGACGCGCATCCCAACGGTGCGGATCGCAGGGATTCTTCCGGAGGACTCTTTTTTGAACTACAAGGGGATGGGCCACGGCGGAGTGAATGGGAGTGTGGTGATGCCCGAATCGCAATTGCGACGGCTGATCAACCTATCCGGTGAGTATGAAACCAATGCGATATGGATTTCTAACCGAGGGGATTTTGTGACCGGAGTCCGCCGCATCGAGGCCGTGGCGGCATCATTTATCGCAGTCGATCTTCCTCCGGCTTTCAAACTCGATACCACCAAGAAAGAGCTTGTGGAGGTCGCGGACGAAGGCAATTTTGGCCTGATCTTCCTCGGCTTAAGCGCTTTCGCGATTTTGGCCGGAATCCTGTTGATCTCCAACACCTTCAAAATGCTCTCGGAAGAACGGCAAGTCGAGTTGGCGACGATGCGCGCGCTGGGATATAAGCGATCACGGGTTACCTTGGTCATGGTTTTTGAAGGCTTTTTTTATTCGGTGCTCTCGGCGGTCATCGGCGTCGTAGTGGGTATGCTGATCACCAGCTTCATCTTGGGGCAGTTTGCCGGCTTCATCCACAACGTGGCTTCGGTCCTACCCTTCGAGTTGCCGATTCCTATGACCCAAGAGAATATCACCTTCGGTTTTTATATCAAACCGATTTCTATTTTTTACAGCTTTATCCTGGGTATTTCGATTCCTTTGGTCGTCATCTTTTACACCTCTTTCCGGAACGCGAAGATGAACATCGTCGATTCGATCCGGGGCTTGCCCCCGGCCTGGGACCAAACGTCTCGAAAACGATTTCAAGTCCTGTGGGTCGTGATGGCGGTCGTCTGTGTCCTTGTTTCAGCACAGGGTTGGCGGATTCGAAACGAACTCGTTTTCAGCATCGGTATCTTTGGCGCTTCCTTCTTTTTACCCCTCTGTCTACCCGTAAAGGATAAACGGTGGCCGGTGACCCTTGCCTGCTTCTGGGTCATCGGATTGTCGATGCTTTATCGCCCTTCTTACGCGCTACACGAGCTCCCCAATCCCTGGGTCATCTTGGTGAAGGGTGTGGCGATCCTGTTCTCTTGTCTCTTGTTGGTCATCTTCAATCTGAAGGTCTTCGAAAGCCTTTTGAAATCAGTGTTTTCACATAGCCGCCTATCCAAAGGCGTCACGAAGATCGCGATCGCCTTTCCATCGAAGAACCGCACGCGAACCGGCCTCACGATTTCGATGTACACGCTCGTCGTGTTCATCGTGACGTTGATCTCGATCATCCCCTATTCCGAAGAAAAGGTCATACGGAAAAGTCGAGACAGCTTCTTTATTGGCAACGACCTGTTGATCTTCCGTTCTCCCTTTGGTGGGAACACCGGTCAGAGCGCCCCTTCTCTCACGGAGATCCTAGCTACGAGGCCGGAGTTATCGAGTGTGTCCGTGCTTCGCAGCGTCAGGGTGCAAAAGGTGGTCACTGAAGAAGCATCGTCGTCTCTCACTTTCTCCTTGTACGCGTTCAACAAAGGTTTTTCCGTAAGCGACGCGGTTTCGTGGACGGTCATTCCCTCGCTGAAGGACGAGATCGTCTCCCCTGGCGACTTGATCGCCTATCTGATTGCGCACCCTGGAACAGGGGTTCAAAGCGGGTTTGGCTACTTCGAACCGGGAGAGGAGGCTTCGTTGGTTGGTTCAACCGGTTCCATCTCTCGGGGAGGGTTTGCGGATATGCAGCAAATGATGACTGCGCGAAAGACCGCCGCCTCGACCGACCAGTTCCCGATAAGGGTCATCGGTACGCTCAACGAAAACCCCATCTCTATGGTGCAGGGGGTCTTGTCGTATGAGAAGCACGTGCCGGACTCTTTCTTAAAAGGCGCGCAAACGACTACCTTCGCCTCAGTGAAGGGGGCGACCGCAGGAGAAAAGAGCGCGGCAGTGAAAAGCCTATCGGACGAGCTGCTCTCCTCGGGATATTTACCACTTTACGCCGACGATATCATCAAAGTGATTTCGGCGATGATCGAGGGCATCATCGGCATCTTGCGATCCTTCCTCTACTTCGGGATGGTTGTCGGGATCGCCGGGATCGCGATACTGATGTTTAGGGCGTTATACGAGCGAAAGCGGATTATTGGGATGCTCAAAGCGATCGGGTACACGAAAACGCATATCTTCCAATCCTTTTTCATCGAAACGAGCTTTATCGTGCTCATCGGCATTGTGTTGGGAGTGGTCGCCGGAATTCTGACGTCGCAGCAGTTCCTGTCCGTTCTGAACTTTTCGGAGTTGGAAATCCCCCTATCCATTCCTTGGGGTTTGCTGTTTACAGTCTGCGGTGTCTTCTATGCCGTCTCGCTGGCCGTCACCTTTTTCCCCAGTTATATGGCGGCGAGGATCCCGCCGGCGGAAGCGCTCCGGTTTTTCGAATGAAAAAACCTGCGCCCGCCCCGAACTCGGGCTCGACAAGTCTTGGTGTGGGTCAAGTTATGTGGCGACATAACTCAGAGGTTAATCGCGGGGTAACCAGCGGGCTGACTTCGGAAGCTCACGAAGTCTCGCGATCCCTTTTTCGTCCTTCTAAAAAGCGTATCGCGCCGTCACGAAAAGAAAAAGCGCTTACGCCGCGATGCTGCGTACGGGAACGCCCTGGGAACGCCGGACTTTAGTCCGGCATGTCTTTTCTTTTTCCGGGAGAGTCCTGGCCCAAGCCAGCTTTTCCTCTGCGTTCTCTGTGCCCTCTGTGCGAACCCTGTTTTTCTCTAAAGACACGCCAACTTAAAAGTTGGCGTTCCCAGAGAAAGGCCCACTGGAAGTAGGCCCCACGAAAAGAAAAAGCGCTTACGCCGCGATGCTGCGTACGGGAACGCCCTGGGAACGCCGGACTTTAGTCCGGCATGTCTTTTCTTTTTCCGGGAGAGTCCTGGCCCAAGCCAGCTTTTCCTCTGTGTTCTCTGTGCCCTCTGTGCGAACCTTGTTTTTCTCTAAAGACATGCCAACTTAAAAGTTGGCGTTCCCAGAGAAAGGCCCACTGGAAGTAGGCCCCACGAAAAGAAAAAGCGCTTACGCCGCGATGCTGCGTACGGGAACGCCCTGGGAACGCCGGACTTTAGTCCGGCATGTCTTTTCTTTTTCCGGGAGAGTCCTGGCCCAAGCCAGCTTTTCCTCTGTGTTCTCTGTGCCCTCTGTGCGAACCCTGTTTTTGATCTTTGGAACGGACAAAACCAGGGTATCGCGCCGTCGCAAAAAGAAGAAACGCTTACGCCGCGATGCCCCCGCACAAAAGCGTATCGCGCCGTCGCGAAGAGAAGGGGCGCTTACGCCGCGATGTCTACGTGGACTAAAAATCGCGCGATCGAATCAGACCTTGTTTCTTGATAGCGCCCTACAACTTGACCCACACATAACTAGTCGGATGTTGTCGGAACAGCGTTATACTTTAAATCGTACGGTCTCTTCGGAAAGCTTTTGAGAGAGCTGCGCCAAAGCGTTTCCAGAGTCGTTGACTCTCTGAGATAGCGTTTTTTGCTCTTCTATATCCACACTCATCAATTCGACTTGTTGGGAAACATCAACCATCGCGTGTGATGAGGTATCCATCGCGGCTGCCATCTCCTCGACCGAGGCACTCTGCTCTTCAGAGCTTTCGGCCAAGCGGCGCGTCGTGTTCAGAATCTGCTCTACCTTTTTGGTAATCTGCGCAAACTGCGCTGTAACCGAATCGGCTTGCGTGGTAGTCCCCTGAACAAGCTCCACAGTTCTTTCTGTCGCTTCGCTGACCTGCGCCGCGCTGCGATCGATCTCTTTCAAAATGCGAAAGATGGTGCCGGTCGCCGCTCTGCTTTCCTCAGCCAGTTTACGAACCTCGTCAGCAACGACGGCGAATCCCCGACCCGCCTCTCCCGCTCTGGCTGCTTCGATAGCCGCATTCAAAGCCAACAGATTGGTCTGTTCCGAAATCGATCCGATTAAATCGACGATCTCTCCGACGTTTTTCGCTTTATCCGATAACTCTTTCACGAACGCTTCAGACTCTTGCGTCTGCTTGGACGTTCTATGGATGATCTCCAGTATGTTCGACATCGAAAGCTCCCCGTTTTTCGCATACTGAGATACTTCTTCCGTTTGCTTAGTCAAATCTTGCGCGCTCTTCGAGATGTTTTGCGCAGAGGCGGTCAGCTCTTCGATCTCGGCGGTCACCTTTTGGATAGAGTCCGATGTGCTTTGGACGTTCTTATCGATCTTTACGGACTGTGATGCGATCTTCGAAGCGCTTCTCTGGGTAGTGTCGGAGATACCGGTCATCTCTTTCGAGGAATTCGACAGAGATTCAGATATTTCATGCATCGAACCGATCGACTCGCGGAGGCGGCGGGCCATCTCTTGTAGGGTCTTTCCCATACTCGCGATTTCATCTCGACCGATGATGGGAAAGTCTACGGTCAAATTCCCGCTCCCAAACTGCAAGACCTTGTCTGAAAGAAGCCGAATGGGCTTAACAATCATAGTTCCCACAACAACGGACAGCAAGGTGATAACCGCGATCACAGCCAGCATAGCGATTATGACGAAGAGGTTAAGCGTCTCGGCTTTGGCCATCAGTTCTTTTGTGGGGATCGAAATGCCCAGACGCCAACCGGGCGATTCGGCGATCTCTTGGTAGATGACCGTTAAAGGCTCCCCTTTGTTATTGGTGAGTTCGACTGACCCGCTTCGCTCACTCAGTATCTGTCTTCCGCTCTCCGCCGCGCCTTTATAACCGATCGAATCCAGATCCGCTATCTTCATCTTCAAAACCAGATCGCTGTTTGGATGCGCGATAAACATCCCCGTGCTGTCGACGATCCAGCCGTAGCCTGTTTGACCTAACCTGATACCGGACGCGATCTCCGTTATCCGGCGTAAAAGGATAGAAGAGGCGATGATGCCTATCGGACGCTGATTTTCGTCTCTCACCGCCGAAGCCGCCACGAACACTTGATTACCGGTTGCCCGCGATACGACGGGGTTGCTGATGTATCTACGGACGTTTCCGGAGATGACGGCTCGAAAGTACTCTCGATCCGAGATGTTCGCCGGAGTACCCAGCGTGATCTGATAGTTACCATCTAAGCCGGCATAGAAGAAGTTTTCATAGTTTTCACTATCCACCCGCGCTTCGTTGGCCAAAAAGTCCTTCATCGTGTTCCAATCGCCACTTCGGACCTCAACAGTGTTCGCCAAGATACCCAAATCGGACATCCGCCCGCGAAGCCATTCGGTGATTTCTGACGCTTTCGATTCGGTCAGTTTTTCAGCCGACTCGAGCACCGACCCCTTCACGATCTTATTGGATTCCAAATAAATGAAAAGGGTGACCATGGCTAACAATCCGATGGTGAACGGTAAGAAGTACAGAAGAATCTTTCCCCGAGTGGTTTTAGGTCTGTATACGCCTTTCAAAACAACCCCTCCTTTAGTCAGATATCCAACACAATTATACCATATGCGACCTTTACGATTGCAAGAATAATTAAAAGTTAGAAAAGTTGTTAGAGGTATATAGTATATTGGCAAAAGAATAATCAACGATAAGGGATTGCCAAGCGCGTGGAGAAATTTCAACCAATGAGAAAAGGGCGAAAGGGGTTGCCGCTACATCTTAGGCAGCGAACTACCATCCCGCCCATTGATTAGAAGGGTTATATCAGGATTTTAACGCTCACGCTACAAGAATCCATTCGCGCCAGAAAATTTAGCGCGCCATCACCCAAGCGCTGGTGCCGGGCATCGAGACGAGCCCGCCTTCCAGAGTATAGAGGACTTCCGCGCCCGCGACTCGGTCGTCGACGAGGACCATCCACCGTCCTTCGGGCAATTCCACCTCCGCGGCCTTCGGGCTGCCATTGAAAACGACCAGGATCTCGCGATACCCGTCGCTTGCCGGCGCTTCTATTATGTAGGAAACCACCATACGCTCTTTATTCGTCAATAGGCGCACACGCTCTCGGATTTCTTCGTCCGTTCGCAGACGGAAGGCGTCAAACGCTTTTCTGAGCGCGATGAGCCCTTTGTAGTATTCGAACACATCGAGGTATTCGGCCTTTCGGGCGTAGTCGAACCCATTGACCGAGATAGGCGACGCATAGGAGTTTTCATCGAAGTTCTTCGTCCGGCAGAAGTCTTGACCGCCGTGAAGGAAGGCCACACCTTGCGCCGTCATCAAGACCGCGCCTGCCAGTTTCTGCGCGCGGACCAGATCCGCTTCCGTCCAGGCATAGCTCGAGTCGGCTTTGGCGGCTAAGGTATTCTTGTCCCAGAGGGTGTGGTTGTCGTGGCAAGCCGCGTAGTTGATGGTCTGCTGCGGATCGTCGGCAAACCCTTTTTCGGTTTTACTGAAATCGATCGACCCCACCGCGCCCGACTTGATCTTCTTCACCTTCGCGAGGGCGTTCAGCACGAACCCCCGTGTGGCGGGTTCAAAGACGGAGCCCCGAATCGCGTCACGAATATCGTCGTTGAAAGCGGCGAAGGGCGTCCCTGCCACGGCCGTTTTCACGAGTCGGGTAACGCTGTTCCCCTCTTTCCGATCGTCTTCGGGCCAGCCCCAGTAGTCTATCGCCAAGGCGTCTCCCCAGCCTTCGCCATACAAAAGCACGTACGGGTTCAGCGCGCGCAACCGCTCTTCCACCAACATCATCGTGGGGATATCCATAAACCCCATCTGATCGAACCGAAATCCATCGATGTGGTAGGCCCCAACCCAATATTCGACGGCGTCGAGGATGAACTTGCGCATCATAGGCCTCTGAGAAGCAATCGTGTTACCGCATCCGCTCTCATTGATATGCGCGCCGCTCTTAGAGATTTTGTAATAGTAATACGGAACAGCCTGATCGAAGGGGGACAGCTCGCCCACGCCGTAGGTATGCGGGAAGACAACGTCCATGATCACGTTTAAACCGTTATTATGGAATCCCTGGACCATCTCCTTGACCTCTCTCACCCGAGTCTCGGGGGTAAAGGGATCGCTCGCGTACCGCCCCTCCGGACACATAAAGAGGTAAGGATCGTAACCCCAGTTATACATCGCCTCGAAGTCGCGGCTCGACTCCTCGCCTGTGTAGAAGTCGAAGAAGGGCAGGATGTGTACGTGGGTGACGCCCAACTCGACCATATGATCGATACCAGTGCGCACGCCATCCGGGCCCCTCGTGCCGGTTTCCACCATTCCCAGATAAGTGGCCTTTTTGGCGACACCGCTGTTCGGCAAGCCCGTCACGTCCGCGATATGGACCTCGTAGATGATCGCGTCCTCCTGGGCGCCGAAAGGAACCGTCCCGTCCGCCCCCCACCCTTCCGGTTCGGTAAGCTCCAGGTCCACCACCGCGGATTTTCTCCCGTTTATCGACGCGGCTTTCGAATAGGGGTCCAGCCCGAGGCGTGTCTCTCCGTAGTTGTCGTACTCATACAGATAGAACCACCCGTTCAAGTCGCCAGAGATGGATGCGCTCCACGTACCGACGGAGTTTTTCTCCATCGCCACGACCCGATCGGGAGTCGCGGAGTCCCACTTGGAGTACAGGCGCACCGACACGGCCTGAGAGACCGGAGACCACACCCGGAAAGTGGTCTGACCCTTGGAGTACAGCGCCCCCATCTCCCCCTCGTCGACGAGGGCATCCAAAACGCCCATCATCACGATGCGCTCGGGAGAGAACCCCTCGACGGACAACCGGACGTCCCGGGCCAAATCATCAACCGAAAGAGATTCGGCTAATGTGATCTTGATAAAATTCGTTTTAGAAATGTCGGTCGGAATCACCTTTTCTACATCGGACACCGCTCGGGGCTCCCCGTTGACGGTAACGGACACCTTCCCCTCCCACTGTTTCGTATCGAACTCGTTGGTCATAAAAGCGCGTATCTGCCGGTCACTCACCGCGCCGGTAAAGAAAATACGTGGAGAGATATCCGGTTCAGAGGTAAACAACTCCTTCACGCCTTGGAGGATATAGATTTCGGCGTGACCCGAACGGGTATCGATGAAGCGATCCTCCGCGACGTCCTTGTCCATCCATTCGCGTAAACGGACGATGATGCCAGTTCGGTCAAAGCACTGATTGAGTGTTACCCGGGCTGTCTTCCCAAAGGCGTCAGTTTCTGTGAAATCGTATGCTTGCCCGTTGACGCCCTCCCCCCAGATCCAAAGATTCCACCCGTCGTATTTGCCGTCGTACCGATGATAATGGATAATCAATTCCGTACCCGCAAAAAGAGTTAGAACCCAGAGAAGCAATAAAAAAACGACCGCCAGTTTTTTCACGCAAATCCCCTCCTATAAAATGCTCCCCACTGTAAAGCGGAGCGTCTATGTGGACCACCGTCGGAACGCCCTGGGAACGGCCTGGGAACCCGTGATAATCCTTACGCAGACGGCACGGGCCGCTTGACCGGGATGACCCAGAGGTGAAGGGTCTTGCCCTCCGTCTCCACTTTCTCGTAGCTTTCCGCTTCGTGGTACTCGGAGAACATCACCAGATGCCCTTCGCTTAATCCGCTCCGCTCCAGATACGCTTTCAACTGCCCTTGACTTTTTTCGTACTGGTCCGCGTCATACCGCTTGATCTCGATGATGTCCGTCTTCCCAGCCTGGAGTAAGAGCAAGTCGACTCTCCCTCCGCCTACAGGCGTTTCCACGAAGCGTTTCGCATCCGCGAATTCGGCGTAGGTGCTGAAGAATGCGTCGATGTTGTAATGATAGACCCCTTCGCTCGCCTTCCTCTGACTGAAGATGATGTTTCCACGGTTCTTCACGTAGGCGATATACCGCCACAAGAGCTTCGTCACATCCAAGAGCCCCCGTTCGTCCACGTATTTCTTGTACGTCTCGATCGGGCTTTTAAAGTGCCTTCGCTCTCCGTTGGTTTTGGGTTTGAAGTGGTGGTACAGGGCCTTCTTATAGATAGGCACGGGAATATAGCAATTTCCTTCGGGGTCGCGATCGATCACGCCGTTCGCGTAGAGGACACCGATATCTTCCTGTGTAATCTTGAAAGGAAGGGGTTCTTCAAAGAGAATCTCTTCGACGGTTTTGGGATACAGTTTCGCTTTGGCGATGATATTGGCGATATTCTTGTCGATATAATACTCGGTGAAATCGTCGAGGGTCGTATATAAAGACCGCAGTTCTATGTTTTCCCCGTTTGGGCACTCCTTCTCCACGAGGTCACGAGCGAGGGCGTTCACCAGGCCCGGCTGGCCTAAGGTTTGCTCGTAGATGCCCTCTTTGACGGGGTGTTCGAAGAGCTGTCCCGTCTCCCGTTCGTGTTGGGCCAGTAGGTCGTAGACTTCCTCCCGGGTGAAATAGGGGACTTGTATCTGGTCGGCGATATTGAAGGGGCTCGCGGTGTCCTGGATGATCCCCGTGATGTTGCTCACTCCGGTCAGAATTACGCTGCGTAGCCCGATCGCTTGTTTTTCATGATAGATCGAGCGGATCAGGTGAAGAAAACCGTTCAACACCTTCAGGTTTTTGAGCCCTTCGATTTCGTCGACGATAATAACCCACTCTTTTTTTTGAAACCTAGCGACTTCACGCAATTTCAAGGCGATATCGTCCATATTGTAAAAATCTAGAACGGTCTCTTCTGGCAGCTCCGTCCCACGAAGAATCCGATCGCGTAGTGAAGAGAGAAAATAGGAGAGTTCAATATCCCCGTACGCTTCGAAAGAAACCCACACGGGTAACCAATCGGGTTTTTCTCTTTTAATCGCTTCGATGAGGAATTGGAAGTACGTGGTCTTCCCGCTCTGACGGGGGGCGAAGATGGTGAAATACCGCCATTGTTCGACCTTCTTCAACCCTTCGGCGATCAGCGCCGTTCGGGGAACGTAATAATACAGTTTCGGGTCCACGGGCCCTTCGGTGCAGAACGTCCGCATTTGGTCCTCCTACGATGGGTTTGAAACGAGTATACCACAATCGAAGCGCCGGATTTTTCGGAGCGCTGCCGAAACGCTCCGGGAACGCCGTGGGAACGCTCTGGGAGCGCCGGACTTTAGTCCGGCATGTTTTTGGTTTTCACTGAGGGCGCCCCCAAGCGCAGCATCGCGGCGTAAGCGATTCTTCTGTTCGCGAGGGCGCGATACGTTTTTGGGATGGACAGAGTGGGGATCGCGAGACTTCACGGACTGGGAACGCTGAACTTTAGTTCGGCCTGGTTATTTTTTTGGATTTTTACTCATCTGTATGGGCGTTTACGAGCAAACTCCGTGCCCTCCGTGCCCTCTGTGCGAGACTATCTTTTAAAACCTGCCAACTTAAAAAGTTGGCGTACCTAGGCGTGTCCTCCGTGCGAAACCCCTTAATCTCTTTTTTGCGTCTCAGAGAAACGCATCAAAAAAATGCGCCGGGAGGGAGCGGCGCGTTGTCGGGCTATAAGAGCCGCCTACTACGGCAGCGAGACCGTCGCGTTAAGAATCGGGATCGCATCGCTACCGTTATAAAAATATACCAACTCGTGCGTTCCAGGGGCATTACACGTAACGGTTGCTATGGATAAATTCGATGGAGAAAAATGAGAAAAAGAGCTGCGCGCGTCCGCAAAATTGAATATTTTCCCCTCTCCAAGACATCCTGACGAAGACTGTATCGGAGAGATGGTGAGCGCCGTACACCCCTCGTAAGGCCCATCGAGAGCGAATCGCACTGCGCTCTCAAGAGGAAAGTACCGATTCGCCCGTAGGAGGAAGGTGGTTTCGTTGACCTTCTCCAAAGAAACGCCGGCGCGTTCTGTTGCCGTCGTGAAGGACCAAACCTCACTTTCTTGGAAACCCGATTGATTTCGGGCGATCACCTTCCAAAAATAGGTCGTGTCGAGCGCGAGGTTTGCCGGCTGGTAACTGGGGTTAGAGAGCGAGCTGCAGACTTTGTCGAGGGTATTCGTCGCAGTTCCGAGATAGAGGTCGTAAGTGATGGCGCCGTTCACGGAAGGGTTCCACGACATGGTCACATTGGTGGAAACCTCCGTTGCGCCCGTAGCGGGCGTGGGATTGGACGGTTCTGAGGGCTTAGGCACCCCGATCTGCGTCATAAAGGTCCAAATCACACTCGCGGAAACGCCCCATGGATTCTTCGAGATCACCTGCCAAATGTAGTGAGTGCCCGGGTCCAGACCTTCGACTGTCACCGAAGTGTTCGGGCTATCCGAAAGAACCCGACGCATCGCCCTCGGTTCAATATCGTATGTTGGAGCCGGTCCGAAATAGACGTCATAGGTGAAAGGCTTGGCTCCAACCACAGGCTGACCCCAAGAAAGAGTAACAGTCAATTCCTGATCGATGGCGGAGTTTCGCGGCGACGGAGAATGCGCGTTGGACGGTGGTATGGCAGACTCCGTGACCGTGAATTGCCATACGCTGCTCCGAGCGCTCCCCAGAGCGTTGTAGGCGATGACCTTCCAATGATAGGTCACCCCTTGCTCCAGATAGTTCAGTGTGTATCGCGTCTCGCGTATGTTTTGTACCAACGTGCTGGCCGACTCGGTGATCCAATAATAGAGGTCATAATGCGCGCCGCCCGTACATTCCCATTCCAACGTGAAGGAGTAGGGCACATCGACCGCGCCATCTCTTGGGAAAACCGGTTGGGGTACTGACGGCGGGAACGCGCCTGTGGAAAAACGCATCACCCCGGTAGACGTTTTCAAGCCATACGCGTTAACTGCTTCGACCTTCCAATAATAGGTCTTCGAGCCGACACAACGATCGTGGTGATAGAAGGTTCCGGCGATCCCGGTCGCGACGATTTCCATCGTCTGGGCACTTTCTCCGAGGTAGAGGTTGTAATAGACGGAGCTATCCTGAGGATCCACACTGGCGTTCCAGAGGAACTGGATGTACGGTTCGTGGTTCACCTGCGTGGCGCCGTTGGTCGGAGAAAGAGTGGTAAAACTGCTGGGAGGTTGTTTCATCATCTCATAGACGGCCACCACGGCTTTCGGGCTATCGACGAGCAACGAAAGAGTTTTCGCGTTCCCCGCGCTCTCCCCGTTCACTGTCCAGCGTAAAAAATCTTTGCCGGCGATAGACGGAGCCTCCAACTGCAGCTGTGTGCCGGATGCGTACCAACCGGACGGGTCAGAAGCCCCCCGCGCAGATGTGGCGCTACTTTCAAAGCTCACATAGTACTCCACCCCGAAATGTGCCGTATAGGTGGCATTCTTCTGGGGGATTAGGCCGATGATCGGATCGGTTTCACCGGAAGACCAACGCTCAAAGATCAGACGCGTATCATCACCGCCGACTCGCCCGCTCAGATCGAAAGCTTTCGACTGATCGACCTGTAAAATCACAGGATTGTTCGCTTGAACGGCGCACTGCGTGTTCGTCTCATAAGGCGCGCCGTTCACTTTAACGGAGATGCCGTCATACGGAGTGCTGTGTAAAAAGAGGAGTATTTTTTGTGGGGCGTGCCCCTTAAGAAAGCAAGAACTCAAGCTAAGCGACAAGAAGAGTAGCGAAAGCGCCAAGCAAAAAGAGAAAAAAAGTCCTTTTTTCATAGAATGACCCCCCTGACTCAAATAAAAACATATCGAATAAAAAACCGTGATACCGAATCACAAAAAGAAAAAGAACACCCAAATCTATTAGACGAAAAATGGAAAGGAAAAATCTCCCCGATAGAATATTATAGCGGAAAAAAAGGGAGAATGCAACCCCGATATTTCTATGCCGTCCCTGGGAACACTGCTGGGAACGTTTCGAAGCACAGCATCGCGGCGTAAGCGCTTCTTCTTTTTCTCGCGACGGCGCGATACGCTTTTGCACAAGTCCTGAAAAACAGGGTTCGCACAGAGAACACGGAGAACACAGAGGAGAGATTAGAAATTATCTGGAAGCGCTCTGGGAGCGCCGAACTTCAGTTTGGCATGGTTTTCGGGAAGGTACTTCTGGGAACGCTGCACTTCAGTACGTCCAGATAAGGCGGAAATGTTCAGCAGGAAGAAAGCAAGCCTGCCGGGGAAAAAGTCAGAACCCCGTAGCTTGGACAGCAGGCAGGGAGGAAACGAACTGTTCTGGAGTCTGTTGACAAAGCCACTCTAAGGGTGGTGAGCGAGTAACCGGGCCGTAACAACCGTGAACGCATTAGTAGCCTCGAAAGGCGTGGATTCGGAAGTCGAGCTGTTTGGAGTGCAGCGAAGACAGCAGGAAGTCCTGAAGACTGACTGAAACGGGACTTTCTTCCGGCGGGGTGCAAGCGACAGCACGGTTACAAGGACATTTCAGGCAACTGGAGAGGCCCTCCTCGCCCGAATATTCCACGCAACAACGGGGATGACCGGCAGAGGTGGAGTAGGGAGGTACCCCACCGACCGAAAGCGCTCACCGGTTAAAGGTCACATAACCCTTTTGACGAAGACGTTTGGGAAGCCGTATGCGGGAAATCCGCACGTACGGTTTGAGGAGGCAGGAGAAGGAAACCGGGAGAGGGTAAGCTACCAGGTGGTGTGATGGACACTCACACACATAAATCGAGAGCGGTGCATCTCTGACTCCACGGCGCCTTCTCTTGACCCTACGTGTGGCATGGGTTCAGTGTTCTCTGTGTCCTCCGTGCGAACCCTGTTATTTAAGACACGTACAAAAGCGTATCGCGCCGTCGCGAAAAGAAGGGGCGCTTACGCCGCGATGCCTGCGCGGGTTATCGCGGGGTAACCAGCGGGCTGACTTCGGAAGCCACCGAAGTCTCGCGATCCCCACTTTTCTGGGAACGCCGGACTTAAGTCCGGCATGTCTTTTTTTCTGCGAGAACGCTGTGCCTTGCCAGTTATTCCTTCGCGCGCTCTGTGCCCTCCGTGCGAACTCTATTTTTTGATCTTTGGAACGGACGAAAACCGTGGTATCGCGCCGTCGCGAAAAGAAGGGGCGCTTACGCCTAGATGCCTAACAGGTTGGACTTATCTTCACGGTTCGATGATATTGAAAGCGCCGTCGAACGCTTGCGCGTATTGGACCAAGCGCTTCAGGACCGTCAGGTCGCCTTCTACCTTAATCCCTTGAACGGGGGCGCCGGACAGTAGCGAGAGCAGTTGCGATTTCGCGCAGGTAACGGTTCCCTGGGCGTTCTCTCGTTTTTCGCCCGGATAGCTGAGCAAGACGCCGTTTATGCGACGGACATAAAAGGATTCTCCCGTATCGGTGAAGATGAGATTTAGAGACAACTCATCGTGCTGGGCCGCGTTTGCGTCGGTGATGATCGCGATATAATCCAGAAGCATCGGGGCTGTCATATCCATCAGCGTGCTGTTGAGCCCGCTGGCCGTAGGCGCGCAGATCGCTTGATTCCCCATACGGAGTTCGAGAGCCCCCGTCAAGTAGGCGTTGCGCCACGTACCGGACTCCGCCTGATAGCCCAGCTGCTCTAAGGCGTCGGCGCAGAGCTCACGCGCCGCTTGGTTCTTCGGATCGGCGTAAACCAATTCTTTGGTGATCTGCGCGACCCATTGGTATTCGCCGGCTTCGAAATCCTCCCGCGCTTTGGCCAACACGGATTCCGTATCCCCCAGGTACTCCACCAGTTTCTGGGCGGTGCGTTCCGGAGACAGCAGGTTCAGGTTGACGGGATTCGCGTCATACCACCCCATATACTTCTGGTAGACCGCCTTGACGTTATGGGAGAGAGTACCGTAATACTGGCGGGTATACCATACCTTTTCCAGCTCCTCCGGAAGCCGGATCGTATTGGCGATCTCCGTGGCCGTGTAGCCCAAATTGATGTAATGGAGGGTTTGGTCGTGTATAAATTTGTAGATGGCGGCGGTGTTCGTCAGGTACTCCGGGACCTCCTCACCCCAATGTGGCCAGTTATGACTTTGGAATACGACATCCGTTTTGTCACCGAACAGTTGTTCGGCTTCGACGATGTAGAAGGCCCAGGCTTTCGCGTCGCGTACCTGCGCCCCGCGCAGAGTGTAGAGGTTGTGCAGCGTGCCCGTGCAGTTCTCGGCCAACCACAGCGCCCGGTATCTGGGAAAGTAGGCGTTCATTTCAACGGGCGCCTCCGTGCCGGGGGTCAGCTGAAATTGTATCTCCAAACCGTCAATCCATATGTTCCGGTTTCTCTCGCTGATCTCGCAAGTGGGTGCGAAGAGCGACAGTGTCCCCAGCGACTGTCCCATACCGATTCCGATGGTCAACCGTCCCGTGGCGCCCTGTTCCAGAAGCACTCCGTATTGGTATTGGGCGCGCCTTCCCATCGCTTTACCCACGTACACATTTTCGCTCACCGCGTGTTCCAGAAAGCCTTCGGGCGCGAGGATCGGAATTTTTCCGGAAAGGAGCTGCTCGTCCAACGGTAGTCGCGCGTCGGCGACCTGGTCTTTTGTGATCAGCCCTTCGATACCCCCAAAGTGATCGATATGCGGGTGGCTGTACAAAACGGCCTTGATGTCGAGTTTTCCGAAGTGCGCCTCCATCAGTTGTAAGGCGGCAGCCATATTCTCTTTGCACATCATCACGTCAAAGACGATCCAACCGGTATCCGTGCGGATAAACGTGGCATTGGCCATATCATATCCCCGCACTTGATAGATGCCTTCGCACACTTCGAAAAGGCCAGCATAGGCATTCAGCTGGGCGTTCCGCCACAGACTGGGATTTGTGGTGCCGGGCGCCTCACCGGCGTAATCGGCGGCGTTGACCCCCCAGGCAAGCCCTCCGCTCTCCCTTTGGACAGCTACGCTTTCGGTCCATTCAATCACTCCGCGTGTGGCGTTTTCGAACTCCCGATCATCGGAAAAATCGAGCAAACGATAGTATGCGGCATTTGCGGCTTTCGTCGGTTCGGTGGCGGGTTTCACCATTGGATCGGCCCACGCTCCCACGGCGCCGAATGTACAACAGATCAACGCTAAGAAAATCCTGATTCTTTTCACGAAAATCGCTCCTTTTTTCCCGTAGATTGTGGGTATGAGTGCACGTTTATCGGATAATCCATCGAGATGGCATCAATGATACTCCTATCAAGGCGAGGCGTCAATATTTTTCGACAGCGCATTGACAGCGTCTGGGAACGCTGAACTTAGAAGGTTATGGCGGGGTAAGTGATTTTTACGACCCCGCGATCCCCACTATGCCTTTCTAAAAGGGGTATCGCGCCGTCGCGAAAAGAAGGGGCGCTTACGCCGCGATGCCCGTGTATGTTATCGCGGGGTAACCAACGGGACCCCGCAATCCCCACTATGCCTTTCTAAAAAGGGTATTGCGCCGTCGCGAAAAGAAAAAGCGCTTACACCGCGATGCCTATCGCCTGACAGACGCTCCTGGCAATCTTTTTGGTCGCCAGGTAAATCCAGCTCGCTGTACCAAGGTTGGAATAATCGTGTTCCTACTCGTTTAACTCGGAAGAGAACGAAAAATGGTGATAAGGGCACGCCGTTGAAAGAGTTGGAACAGGTTCTGCCGAGTCATTCACGGAGTCAGTTGCAAGTTTTAATGAGAGAATTGAAGCGCGATGAACTAATATATGTCGTAGGCAAGACTTCGGCTGCACGCTGGTTTGCTCATTGATTTGAAATCACGGTTGCATTCATACTTACGACTGACTTGCAACTAACTTGCAACCAAACTTGGAACCTACTTGGAACTAAAACAACCAAGCAGGAAAGCTTGGCGTCCACACGAGAATTGTCAGGTTAAGCCGTGGCACCCACAAAGAGCTGCTTTTAAGCATATTCGCAAAAACGGTAGCAAAGGAACGCAGTTTAAGGAATTGGAGCGAGTTTCGCCAAGCCTTTCTCGAATTCAATTAAAAGTGTTGGTGCGTGAACTTCAGCAAAGTGGAGCGGCATACGCTTTTGGTAAAAACCGCACCAACACATTGGTTCGCGCGCTGACTTGGAACCAAACTTGGAACCAACTTGGAACTAAAAACGCCAAGAATGAAATCGCAGGGAAGAAATGAAATGCTGTCAGAAACGCTAAAATAAAGGTTTGCGGAACGGTTTTCCACACCCCTACCCGTATTCAAAAACCGCGGATCCCTCCGTCAGAATTGAAACTTTCCGACCTCGTCGCCGACCTTTCGGGCGAGGGCATCGAGTTGTTGGGCTGATAGACTGACCTTACCCGCTTCACGCGCCTGTTCCTCGACGCTCTTGGCGATCCGTTCGATCTGTTCTCTGATGTCATTGACGGCTTCTGCGGACGCCTCGGTCGCTGAAGCCATCTCGTCGGCCGACGCGCTCTGTTCTTCGGCGGTAACGGTCAAATGGCCGACCACCTCGTTGATCTTCTCCACATTTCGGGTAATCGCGGAAAATTGTTTGTCTATCTCTTCCCCCGTCTCATTTGCTCTTTTCACCAGATCGACGGTTCGCCGCGACGATTCGTCCACCTTTCGTAGACCGTCCGCTAAGGTTTTCAGGATCGCGGTGATATTCGACGTCGCGCCTTGGCTCTCTTCCGCCAGTTTACGCACCTCGTCGGCGACAACGGCGAACCCGCGACCCGCTTCTCCCGCCCTTGCGGCTTCGATGGCGGCGTTCAGCGCGAGTAGGTTCGTTTGTTCAGATATAGAAGAGATCAGCTCGACGATCTCCCCCACTTTTTGAGCTTGACCCGCAACCTCCGTGGCGGTGACAGCCATCTCCTGTGTTTGCGTCTGGGCGACGCGTATGCTGCCGATGGCTTCCGCCGCCGCTTGCATCCCATACTGCACCGCTTGTGAAGTAGACTTGGATTCCTCCAGGATCTCCATCGCGATCTTCGAAACGCCCAGCGCGGTGGTCGCCACCTCCTGAGCGCCGCTGGACACTTCTTCGATCGATGCGGAAACGTTTTGCGCGTTGGATTCCAACCTTTGAACCTGTTTGTCTAACTCCTGGGACGCCTCCGTTTGGTGTTGCGCGATATCGGCCAGCTGGGTTGAGGACGCGTTCATCTCGCCCACGGACTCCTGAATCGAGCCGAAAGCGCTTCGGGTCGCCACCACCATTTTGGCCAGCGCGCTCGTCAGCTGGCCGACCTCGTCTTTCCGGTCGAGATAGTCGTCGGCTTTGCTCACGGTTCGCCTTAGGTCCAGCTCTCCGAACCGCTTCAATTCGTTGCCAACCGCCTGAATCGGTATTGCAACCCAAAGACCGACTACGTATGACAACACCGCGACGAGAAGGATCAGGAAGCCGAAGGTCAGGTAGAGGAAAAGTATTGGTCGTTGGTTCACCTTTTGCAGGGTAACCACGGGGATGCTAACTCCCATAGACCAATGAGGTGTTCCGGGAATCGTTCGATAGAACAGGCGGTATCGCGCGCCATCCGGACCCGTGTATTCACCGTTCCCGGTTTCGCCTTGCTGCATCCGGAGGCCGATCTGTTGCAGGTCCTTGTACCCCGAATCTCCCGCCTTCGTCACATTCCATTTCATCACCAAACTTTGGTTGTCGCTATGCGCGATGGCCAAACCGTTACCGTCCACGACGAACCCGTATTCGTCTTGGGCGTATGGGCTGGCCCCCAATTTCTTGCTCAAGCGTTCGAGATTGACGACGGCGGTCAACATCCCCACGATTTCACCACGTTCGCTTCGTATCGGACACGCGAACGAAACCGACGCTTTCCCGCTTCCTCTGTCGGCCTCGCCGTTACTCACGGAAAAAGGTTTTCTGAGGGTAAAAATGTCTTGGTAGGCCGCGCGTCCTTTCATATTCTCTACGGCGCCAGCCCGGTTCCACGAGTCTCCGGTAGTATTTGTCACGAACAGATCGTAAAACAGCCCGTCGCTGTTCTCTACCAGCGCTCGCAGATAGTCGCGAAACCCCTCCGGTCTCATTGCCTGAATAACGTTTGAATAGGCGATACTCTGCAGCCGTTGTTGAATGCCCACGTGCCACTCTTCGATCAAACCCGCCATAACCATAACTTTTTCGTCGGTTTGCCTTTGAATCAGAGATTCGATCGTCGATCGAGAAACGCGTCCTATTAATAAACCGCTCAGAATCGCGGCAACGACCATAATCGGAACGAGCGCGAAGACCAATTTCGTCCGTATGGATTTCAACTGCATAAAGAACCCCCTCAGAAAGTCGTATCCGTATAGTTTACAATCATTATACAATAATAAAATGAGAGTTGTCAACCCCGTACGAGTATCGGTACTCTCGCGCTAACGGCAATCAAACTGGTATTCTTTGTGGGGCTGTGTTAGGCTTTTTCGATATTTGTTTTGGCGAAGCCAGGATGCTGTGGAAAATAGATCTATTAGAAAGGGCTTGGAATAGAAAGGATCCGGTTTAGCGTGCGGCAAGTTATGGAGCGACATAGCTAAGAGGTTCATCGCGGGGTAAGTGGATTTTTCGACCCCATGATTCTCCTTTTGCCTTTTTTACGCCGCGATGCCCGTGTGTGTTATCGCGGGGTAACCAGCAGGACCCCGCATCCGCCTTTTACTCTTGTGATCCGCCCTGGGAACGCCTGGGAACGCCGGACTTTAGTCCGGTATGTCTTTTCTTTTTCTGGAGAAGTCTTGTCTCTTGCTGTTTTTCCTCTGTGCCCTCTGTGCCCTCTGTGCCCTCTGTGCGAACCCTGTTTTTTGATCTTTGGAACGAATGAAAGAGGTATCGCGCCGTCGCGAGAAGAAGAAGCGCTTACGCCGCGATGCCTACAAGGTTATCGCGGGGTAACCAGCGGGCTGACTTCGGAAGCCCACGGACTCTCGCGATATGCATTTTACTCTTGTGATACGCCCTGGGAACGCCTGGGAACGCCGGACTTTAGTCCGGCATGTCTTTTCTTTTTCCAGGAGAACCCTATCCCTTGCCATTTTTCCTCCGTGTTCTCTGCGCCCTCTGTGCGAACCCTGGTTTTCATAGCAGGCCGGCTGGAAGCCGGCCCCACGAAAAGAAAAAGCGCTTACGCCGCGATGGCCACACGGAAAAAAAACGTGCGATCGATTCTGGTCTTGTTTCTTGAGTACACCCCATACCTTGAGCCACACCTCCTGTTATTTTCACCCCCGTTATAGAGTATAATGCGGCAAGAAAGGCCGGTATTTTGAGTCAAACGTGTGCTCCGGCATAGATGGTTTTTACTGACGCGCCGAGAGCGCCGGTTTTCAAACAAAAGCGAACTACTCGCACAAAAGAGGGAGGGGAAGACGACGTGAATCGATCGGTTATCGTTATTGGAGCGGGCATAGGTGGGCTATCCGCGGGATGCTTCGCCAGAATCAACGGGATAGGCACGAAGGTATTCGAGATGGGGACGGGGCCCGGAGGGTTGTGCACAGCCTGGAAACGGAACGGGTACGTTTTCGATGGGTCGATACACCATCTCGCCGGAACCGAAGAAGGCTCCGCGCCGAACGACCTATGGAAGGCGTTGGGCGCGTTCCCCGCGGACGTTGTGTACTCGGATGAACTGGTGACCATCAAGGACGCGGAAGGGAGGTCGCTGAGGGTTTTTTTCGACGCCGACTTGCTGACCCAGGAATTGAAGCGTATCGCGCCGGAAGACGGCCAAATGATCGATGCCTACGTTGATTTTTCGCGGGAGTTCGAACATTTAGACTTCACGGAGATGGGGTTCTGGAAGTGGTCGGACTGGCCTTCGCGTTTGGTCAAGATGATACGGGTTGTAAAACGAGGGGGCGCCTCGATGTCCGAATACGCCAAACGCTTCCACAATCCCGTACTAAGAAGGTTCTTCCCCACATTCCAGTACAATTGGACTGATATACCGGTGATTGCCCATCTCGTCATCTTTGCGGGGTGTCGACAGAAACGCTACGGCTGGTATCCCGGGGGTTCGCTTGCGTTTTCCTCGGCGATCGCCCGTCGGTTGACGGCTTTAGGCGGCGAGATCCATTACCGTTCGGAAGTGGAGAAGATTCTGGTGAAGGGGGGCAGGGCGGTAGGGGTTCGGCTGAAATCGGGCGAGAGTCATTATGCGGACGCCGTGATCTCCAACGCGACTGAATATGCCACGATGGTCAAGTTTTTGGATGGACAGTATATGGATGAGACGCAAAAGGCGTGGTTCGATCATCCTGTGGACGCGATGAGAATGGGTCTGAACCTCTCTTTCGGTGTGAACCGCGATCTGTCTGCCGAACCCCCATCTCTCACACTGTTCGCCGAACGGCCATTTGAGATTGCTGGGGTCTGGCGTGACTGCGTCACCGTTCAGAACCACTCCTTCGACCCGAGTATGGCGCCGAAAGGGAAATCCAGTCTGAAAGTGCACTATGACACCCACTACTCGTATTGGGAACAGCTGGCGAATCACCCCGAACGCTATCGCGAGGAGAAAGAAAGAATCGCGAGTACCACTTTGGACCAGTTAGAGGCGTTCTACCCGGGAATAAGGGGCGAAATCGAAGCGATCGACGTGGCGACCCCGTTGACGACCGAGCGGTTCACAGGGAACGGAAGGGGCTACGGCGACCCATCTGTGATGAATTCCAAACAGATGTTGAGATCGATGTTGCACAAGCCCTTGGCGGTTTCCGGACTGCGCTCCTGTTACCTGATCGGTCAATCCGTCGGAGGCGCCGGCATCCTGGGCTGCGCCTCTATGGGCCGTAACGCGGTGAAAGCGCTATGCAAAGAACGCGGGTGGAAATATCAAAGGTAGCGTGGCGCCGACTTCCTGTCGGCTTGACTCTCCTGGAACATTTCGGAACACCCTGGGAACGCCTGGGAACGCCACACTTTAGTGTGGCATGTCTTCGTTTATTTTGAACGTACAAAAAATAAAAAACAGGTTTACACAGAGGGCACAGAGAACACAGAGTAAAGACTTGCAAGGGACAGGGCTCTCCTGGAAAAAGAAAAGACATGCCGGACTAAAGTCTGGCGCTTCCAAGAAAGTGGGGATCGCGAGACTTCGTGGGCTTCCGAAGTCAGCCTGCTGGTTAACCCCGCGATAGCCCTACACGGGCATCGCGGCGTAAGCGCTCCTTCTTTTTGCGACGGCGCGATACCCCGGTTTTCGTTCGTTCCAAAGATCAAAAAACAGGTTTCGCACAGAGAACACAGAGGAAAGACTGGCAAGGGACAGGGCTCTCCTGGAAAAAGAAAAGACATGCCGGACTAAAGTCCGGCGTTCCCAGAAAGGCAAAAACAACACATGCCAAACTAAAGTTTGGCGTTCCCAAGGCGCTCCTGCAAGAGCAGCACCCGGGTACACCCAAAAAACTATCCCAAACTATATTTCGGCGTTCCCAGAAAGGGAAAAATCAGTATATGTTGCTCTAAAATCCGGCGTTCCCAGCGTTTGAGCGAAAAAGGGGTTCATTTTTGTCCCTCGCTCAAGGTTTCTCCCATTACTGCCGATACGGGTTCCTGCAAGCTGACGGTTGTTTTTGCGGATAGTAGTCGACCTCGCACCCGCGTGAGATCAAGGTATCGATATTCTCCATGTCTTGTGACCCGGGAGTAAGATCGAGGAAGTTGTCGCGCATCAATATGGAATCACCGCTTCCGATTCCGTCGTTATTAACCAAAGGGGCGATATCACTCACTTGATTGTTTTGGAAGTTCAGAGTCCGCAAGTTGATCAGATTTTGTAATGGTGAGATATCGCTCACCTGGTTGCTCCAAAAGGTCAATTCTTCCAGGTTGGTCAGATTTTGTAATGGCGTGATATCGCTCACTCGGTTTCCTCCCAAGAGCAGAGCTCGCAGGCTGGTCAGGTTTTGCAGCGGCGTAAGGTCGCTCACTTGGTTGACATCGAACCACAGGTCCTGCAGGTTTGTCAGGTTCTGCAACGGCGTGAGGTCACTTACCTGGTTGCTACTGAAGTCCAGACGCTGCAGGTTGGTCAGGTTTTGAAAAAACGCGATATCGCTCACCTGGTTGTTGGAGAAACGCAGACGCTGCAGGTTCGTCATGTTCTGTAATGGCGTGAGGTCAGTCACCTGGTTGTTACAGAAGTCCAGACGCTGCAGGTTTGTCAGGTTTTGTAAAGGCGCGATATCGCTCACCTGGTTGCTATCGAAAGACAACATCTCTAGATTCGTCAGGTTTTGTAGCGGTGTAAGACTGCTCACCTGGTTTTGAAAGAACCACAGATACTTCATGTTCGTCAGGTTTTGTAACGGCGCGATATCGCTCACCTGGTTGTTATAGAAGTCCAGATTGTGCAGGTTCGTCAAGTTTTGCAACGGCGTGAGGCTGCTCACCTGGTTGTTCCAGAAGTAAAGCGACTCCAAGTTCGTCAGGTTTTGTAACGGCGTGAGGTCGCTCACTTGGTTGTTCCCGAAGTATAGCTCCCGCAGGTTCGTCAGGTTCTGTAACGGTGTGAGATCGCTTACCTGGTTGCCCCAGAAGGACAAATATCGCAGGTTCGTCAAGCTCTGTAACGGTGTGAGGTTACTCACTTGGTTGTTCCCGAAGAGCAGCCTCACCAGGTTCGTTAAATGCTGGATACCCTCCAGCGATACGAGTCCTCCCAAATCTCTGGGTGATGGGTCTCCGGGGGTATCTCTCTCACCAAACTGCCGCTGCCTTTCTTCGTTTACCAAGGGTGTTCCGTCCTCCGACCTTTCCCATCGCGGTTCGGAGTACCTTTCCTTCTGATCATCCCGCTCCGCTTGCGTAGTAGAACCGTCTACGTTCAGAACGGTTATCCCCAGGACATCTTCAATATAAATCGGACCGGTAGGCTGCCCCGTATACCCCGCCGCATTCCGTACGGCCGCTTCCAATATTGGGTCAACGAACCGTATGACGCTTACGGGCTCCTCCCCTGTAAAAGGGTCGAAAGGTTCGCCGGTTTCCACGTTCAACACCGATGTCCCTGGCGGCAAGCGCGGGTTCGACCCCGTGAAGAATCCCCCTTCCCTCGCGTCTATGTCCCCCTGTGCCTCTTTGAATTCTTTCCATTCGTTCCACAGATCTTCGACACCATTCCGTATCAGGTATGACTCGTTCCCCACGTCATCTAGCTCCCCTGCCAACTGCACTTTTTGTCTCACCGTCATCCCGTCGACATACGAGAGCCCATAGTATCTCCATCCCCCGCTGCCTTTGCTTCTGATATAGAAACCCTGCGGCTTGACTAACCCCGCGTCTCGTTCTTCCGCTTCCCTCTTACGCGTATTCCAGCTTAGACGGCTGACCTCTTTTCCCGTCCCGTCTTTCCCGATCAGCGTGAGCTTCCCTGCCCCCGATTCCCGCCAGAAGACTATGCGTTCTCCCGCCGTGAACGCCTCCGGGTACGGCGTTTTCCTATCGCTCGTCAGGCTGTAGCTGACGATCCGTGTGTCCGCTTCAATTATCTCTATCTCGCTTTCAATGATCTTCAGTATCGGAATCTCTTGTCCGATGTTTCTCAGTTCCGCTTTGAGCTCCTCTTCTTTTTCCCATAAGAAGCAGCTCCCAAAAATGAGGATAACTCCGGCCACCGTCAACACGACCATCGCTTTCTTTTTCCAGCTCATAGCGCTTCCTCCTTTTTGCCTTTCTCGCGTAGTAGTTCACAAATCTTTTCGGCCGTTCTTCGTTCCTTTATTAGCGGAAAGACATCCGGAACTACTTAAGGTCTAATGAAAAAGGTCACGGCACCGAAAAATAGAGTCAAGGGAGTTATTATTAGTGGAATAATCGAAATCGGACGCATCCTCCTTCAATCCGTTAAGCAACGACGTTTTCGATTCTTGAACTGTTGGGATAGGGCATCCCTTCCAGAACATATTGAATCTCTTTGAATCCCCGCAGTTTTCGCCACCCGTTATCGACCTGCTGGGGTAATTTGTACATCATCGCTGACGTTGTTCTTCGGTTGCCACAGGTTCTCATCTTTCTGTTTAACCTTTACTGGCCCTATTCCTCACGCTCTCGGTGATAGCCATTTCGGTAGACCAGCCATCTTCTTTCTTCTTCCCGTAACGCTTAGGCCTTTTCTATATATTTGTCGATTCCATTCTTTAAGGCTATGCCGGGTATGACTCTCGCCCCGTGTTTGGCTAATTCTTCAAAACCCATTGATGTTTCTTATTTCTTACAATATCCATTCTGCTCATCCCTCTTGAGTATTTCTGCTTTTTGGACTATAATCTGCCGCGACGTATCCTCCTTTTGGTCTCGCTGAATCTTATTTCCTTATCGTAGGACGCCGTTCTTACACTTTTTACCCTTTTTCGCACATTTTGAGTATAACTCTCCAGGAAAAAACCATACTGCGCTAATGCGTGGGTCACCTAGGCGTTTTTGGTAAAACCCTACTGCTTGTAAGACGCGCACCCATCGGCGCTTCGGTTATTCAGAGCGAAAAAGGCGCTCATTTTTTTGATTACAGTTTTAGACCGTCCAATAAATCAAAAAGAGCAAAAAATGCAGAACTCAGGTGACAATTTTCTTCTTATGAGGTCTATCGAATAACCTGTTGCATATCACCTGAATATTGTACGAGAGTATTTTGATTCCGACGGCTTGTTCGTAATAACGGTTTCTTGTGTAGTAAATGAATTCCATCGTGAATTGCGATTCGAGGACATTGTTGATCCTCTTTTTTTCCCATCGTTTCCTGTAGAGAGCCTTATACTGAGCGCGAATGGATTTCATCAACCAACGGATAGAATTGTCATTTTCACTCGGATCTTTGCCCGTCGTCCTTCGATTGATATCGATAATTGGTAGGACAGCGGTTTCTTTTCTCAGGAGACAAAAGCAGTAGATCGAATCATAAGCCGCATCTAAGAGAAGATAGGAAAATGTTTTAAAACAACTCATCAGAGCGCGCAGCCCGACCATTTCCGAAACGTTCTGCGTAAAGAAGCGATATCCTTGAATCAGACCGGAGACGGCATCACAACCCAAAACAACTTTGTACCCGAATTCAAAGAGCTGCTTGGTAGAGGCAATCCAATAAGCATTCGGGTCGCGGTGTTTATAAAGCGTCCCCTGAGCTCGATGGGCTTTACAGGGCTTCACGATAATGCCATCGACAGCGCCTATACGGAAAAACCTGTACAAGGGCTGTGTGATTCGAAATACGAAGAGGCTCAGCCGAATCAGACCGTGATAATCCATACGGGTACACCGATAACTGAGAGTTTGAAAAGAAGGACATCGATCTAACCCACATAGGAGCAAATACTCCGGATGCTGGTGAAACCAGCTGCCTATAGACCGGAAGCTTTGTTGAGAAAACTCTTTGATCACCAATATCGAGAGAATCTGCGTCAAAGAAAAAGTTCGGGGTCTTCCACGGGTCTGTGGATGAGCCAACTCGTAAAAAGAGGCGATCCAACCAGTAATGTATACAACGAGACGCAAATCTGGAAATGAGAACTGTGTTTGTGATACAATAGGATTAGGTATCATAGGGCTGTCTCCTTTCTCCGCCGTAACGGAACTAGTTTACCGATATTTTACACTGAAATCGGTAATCAAGTAGGAGAAAGCTTTTTGTGTATTTATTGGACGGTCTAATTACAGTTTCTTTCGAAAAATCCATTGACATCATCTTCAACAGTAAAACTTATCCCATTACCAAGAGCTTCAAAATGCTTTTCACCACAAGATATTTTGGCACGTTCCGTAGGTCGTAGAGTATCAAACATAATATTCCCCTTAGTCTCTACTACAAAGTATAACTTTTTCTCTCCATCTACATCTATTAGAACAACCCAGTCGGGATTGTACGTACCCAATGGGGTAGGTATCTTAAACCAGCTTGGAAGTTTGGCGTAGAGCTTAACGCACGGGTTACTTTCAAACCTGGTGGCGAAACTTTCCTCGTTGGCACTGTCATAGACCACATACTCATAGACTGACTTCCTGCTTTCTATCATGTTCTTGGACAGGTAACCTGTAAGTTCTTCCGTTTCAAACAATTCCTGGGCATAGTATTCCTCATCGCCCAGTTTAGTGTATTTAATACCATCAATTATAAAAAGTCTCATTGTGGCCTTGATAATTTGAGCAACCTGCTCAATATACCTCTGAGGATTCTCTTTAAATTGGTCGATGGTCTTGCTCTGTAAAAGTATCTCAACAATGGTTTTTCTAGTTAAGTTAGTCTCATTTTGTAAATAGCCAATAATATCGGGTATGTTTTCCTGTAAATCGACCGTGATCACAGCCTGCCTATCAGTTTCTACAGTCTCAACACCACTAACCCTGATACCCAATTCTGCCTTTGTATAAATAAGTTTAGCGGAGCTGACGGACAAATTTTTTTGGATCTCCTCGCAACATTTCTTAATTAACTTATTACTATCGAAGTCCACCGAATAGGTAGTCTTGTATTTCACTCTATCCCATAAAGCTTTAAATTCGGAGTGCAAATAGACCTGTTCGTTTAGCTTGATATTCTTTTTATCGCTATTGTTTTTAATATTAAGGCCGCCGGATACCTTTCTAACAAGAGCTGTAATCTGGCCCTTGAGAGGCTCAAATTCCTTAGGTACTTGAACATTGTCGTTCTTAATAGCTTCCTTTAATTTGTCCTGTACTCTTCCTTTTTCGTCAATATAACCATTTTCTATGAAACTTTCACATATTTTCTCTGATGCCTCTTGACCTAGATATTGGGCGCTTCCGTCAGCTTGGGCTACAGGGATGTTCGTAAAGAAATGCCTTTCTATAATGCCAAATCTAATCCCTGTTTCTAACTCATATTCTTTTTGCAAGGCATCCGCAAATTCTTGGTAGCTTTCATTAGCCATTACGGTCAATGTATTGATTGAAAATCCGTGTTGGCGCTCTCCGTCCTGATTTACTGAAAGGCGAAGCCCACGCCCAATCTCTTGCCGCTTCTTGACCTCGCTTCTGGTCTCATTAAGAGTGCATATCTGGAAGACATTTGGATTATCCCAACCTTCCCTAAGAGCTGAGTGAGAGAAAATAAACTTAATTTTCGTATCAAAGGACAAAAGCCTTTCCTTGTCCTTCATAATTAGGTTATAGGCGTCTTCATCGTCTCGTGTTGAGCCGCTCACCGTATCTTTAAAAACTCCTTTCCTATCAACAGAGAAATAGCCATTGTGAACTTCCTCAGCTGTTGTATTATTATCTTTCAATTGCTTATATTTAGGCTTGTTAAGAAGGTCTTCATAATGCTTTTCAAAAAGCTGAGCGTAAATGCCCTTGTGACGTGTGTCATCTTCATAATACCGATAATTCGCGACACGGTCGATAAAGAATAGACTCAGAACCTTAATGCCTGCTTTTTTTAAGACGAGTTCTTTATCCAAGTGCTCCTCAATGGTTTTTCTTATCTGTTGCTCCTTGATGAGCAAATCGTCCACATCATTAAGAGCCTTACCTATTTGCAATACTTCAGATTTACCGGTAAAGTTTACATATTCATTATCTTTTTCGCAGTTAATCTCATTGACGATATAGCCTTCGTAAACATCACGGCCCTTAGACTTTTCGTAGAGGTCATCTCCACGTCTTACTTTTCTCGTGGTGCGTTTAACTTTACCGTTTTTATTTTTAACATACAGTTCTATTTTGGCTGAGATACGGGCATTTGTATTATCTACGGATAGAAGCTTTATATAAGCTTTGTTGTGATTATTGGAATCGAAGCCTGCAACCTCAATCTGCTTAACTAGTTCTAAGTTATAACTGTCCACAGCGTCTAACTTATATACTAAGTTGTGCTTTTCCACGTGGGTAGCAGAGTAGCGGAGTATGCACAAAGGGTTTAGTGAATTAATGGCCTCCTTAGATTTTGGAGTAGTATCCACCGATTGGGGCTCGTCTATTATTACAAATGGTCTGGTTTCCCGTATGAGTTCTATGGGTTTCATACCGTTTAACCTGTCATTGGGTCTGTGAATGATATTTGCCTTTGACTCCTGGTCGGGGTCGTCAAAGCTTCTTCTAAAGGCATCTATATTGATAACCATAATTTCGATATTATCGCTCACCGCAAAGCTTCTGATCTGTTCTAGCTTAGAACTCTCATAAACAAAGTAGTTATAGATGGAATTTTCGTACAAAGCGCTGAAATGCTCCTTGGTAATTTGCAGAGATTTATAAACTCCCTCCTTAATAGCAAGACTGGGTACGACAATAATAAACTTTGAAAAGCCATAGTTTTTATGCAGTTCAAGGATCGTCCTCAGGTAGACATAGGTTTTTCCTGTGCCGGTTTCCATCTCCACATCAAATTCATATGGACATGGATTTAAAACCTTAGTCTGAGGTAGTCTATTCCGAAGCTGAATTGCTTGCAGGTTTTTTAATATATCCTCTTCATCAAGTTCAAGCCTATTACCGATACCATTGGCGCTATCATACAGGCCGATTTGTCCTTTATAGGCTGATACGGTAAAGTTTTTCTGCATGGGGGTTTGCCCCCTGAATAAGTCCACGATTGCAGCGACGGCCTGTTGCTGATATTCTAGGTTTTTATCAAATTGTAGTATCATACGCTCCTCCTTCCTTATAAGGAGATAAATTCTTCAACGCCGCCACATTTTAGTATCTCTTTGATATTGGTCTTAATGGCATCGGTCTTGAAGCCGCTATCCCTAAATACGACTCTGGCGCTCTCAGGAGAAATTTCCTTTATCTTGGCTAAAATCCCATGGGCGAGATCAATGGTAAGCTCATCTGCTAGGCAAATCATTAGCATACCGGAGCCGATTGAGTAGACCGTCTTGCCAGCAATGGTATACTCATCCACAGGATAGCTCAGGTCTAACCCATATTTGATCATAATCTCATAGACTACATCTAGCTCGCACCTGTCTTTCACATAATTATCTCTATAGTCAATTATGGAACTTTTCAAGTTGCCATAGTCTGGCTGCCACTTGCGTATATTGGAGGTGTCCAGCTTAAACACCTTGAAGCCAATATCAAGGTTTTGTGCCTCAAAACCTTTTTCTTTCTTGATTTTGTTACCTGCCTGACAGATGCGTTTTTTACCTATCTCGCTGATGTTTTTGCAACCGGCTTTGTAAGCTTCTGATTTTTCATCTGTCGGTTCAGGGAGCTGGACCATAATAAACCTGCGTTTTCCACCATCTTCAGCGTTTAACTGTATAACGGCGTGTGCGGTGGTGGCAGAGCCAGAGAAGAAGTCGAGGACTATATCATTGCTTTGTGCAAGCATTTTCGTAAAATGCAAAATTAAGTCTACCGGTTTTGGAAAAGAAAAAACTCTTTTTCCAAGTAATTCTTCACACTCTTTTGTGCCATTTATAGTAGTTGTGAAATCAATTCCTGTTCTATGTTTGCGCTCGCGTATAATTACGTTACCATCGTTATCTACTTTTTCATATTCTTTTGCGTAAACAGTCCACTTATCACCATTAAATTTAAATTCAATAAAACCGTTTTCAATGGATGCTGAAAATCTTTTTTTTTCCCATCGCCATTGCCAATCACGAGTGGCACGGGTGTTTGTTCTTTTGCGATTGTTATGTTCTTCTTCATTCACGCGAGTTATTGTCAAATGTTGTGGAATAAGCGAAATCGAGCGTATCCTCCAGCAAGCAGTTAAACGACGGCGTTTTCCATTCTTGAACCGTCGAGATAGGGCATCCCTTCCAAAACATAGGGAATCTCT
>Ga0209719_1000319_pt1 | contig 72139 bp, 43 predicted proteins | sample AD_JPNAS2_MetaG_FD_184421 | JGI IMG/M metagenome (GOLD analysis project Ga0209719, IMG submission 184421) | Active sludge microbial communities of municipal wastewater-treating anaerobic digesters from Japan - AD_JPNAS2_MetaG (SPAdes) (version 2) | ecosystem: Engineered > Bioreactor > Anaerobic...
GCTCGCTCGGTGAAATCGTCTCGGACCTCTTCGCGCTGAAACTGCCTTCATCGCGCCCCGCTCCGCCCGTCCGCCAGGACTCCCGTCTAGCCGCCTGCTCCCCGCCCTCCCTGATTCTGCAGCGCTGCGAGGGGCGCGGCGCGATTCGCCGCCGCCTTGACGTCCTTCCAGGGCGGTCGTTATCATTGCGCCGCGCATCGAGGACGGCGCCCCGAGGAGGCGACATGGAAGCCTTGCAGAACTTCTTCGATTTCGTCCTCCATGTCGACAAGTCCATCCACAAGCTCATCGAGCTCTTCGGGCTCTGGTCCTACCTGATTCTCTTCCTGATCATCTTCTGCGAGACGGGGCTCGTCGTCACGCCGTTCCTGCCCGGCGACACGCTGCTCTTCGCCGCGGGGGCGTTCGCGGCCAGGGGCTCCTTCGACCCCGTCCTGCTCATCGCCGTGCTCCTGACCGCGGCGGTCGCGGGCGACGCGGTCAACTATTGCATCGGGAAGTTCCTCGGCGACAAGCTCGCGCGCTCCCGCCGCGTGCCCTTTTTCAAGCCGGAGTACCTGGACCGCACGCACCGCTTCTACGAGAAGTACGGCGCCAAGACCATCGTCATCGCCAGGTTCGTGCCCATCGTCAGGACCTTCGCGCCCTTCGTCGCCGGCGTGGGCACCATGACCTACCGCCGCTTCGCCGTCTACAACGTCACGGGCGCCCTTCTCTGGGTCTTTCTGCTGGTCCTGGCCGGCTACTTCTTCGGCACGATTCCCATCGTCGAGAGGAATTTCACCCTCGTCATCTACCTGATCGTCTTGGTCTCCATCATGCCCGGCGTCATCGAGTTCTGGCGGCAGCGGCGCCTTCACAAGGCGGAGGCCGCCGCCAGGGAAAGGGCGTCCTCGTCGGGGGAGGGCGGCGCATGAGCGCGCGGGGCGTCGTTCTGGCCGGTCTCGCCCTCGCGTTCGCGGCGCGCGCGGACGGCGCGCCGGCCGAGCCCCCCGCGCCGCCCTTTTACGCCGACAGAACGAACCTCCTCCAGGTCGTCGATGCCACGGGCGCGCTCCGCCCGATCAAGGACGCGGCGGATCTGGCGCTCCGGCGCCGCCACACCCTGGAGCACATGACCCTCGTCATGGGCCGCGTGCCGGAGGAGTTCCGGGCGACCGCCCTGGCGCCGCGGGTGATCGAAGAAGCGGCGGAGCCGAAGTTCACCCGCAAGAAAATCGCGCTTAGGGTGGAGCCCGCCGACACGATGACGGCGTACCTCCTCCTCCCCCGCGGCTTGACCGGGAAGGCGCCGGCCGTGCTCTGCCTCCACCAGACGACCGCCATGGGCAAGGCCGAGCCCGCGGGGCTCGGCGGCGACGCGGATCTGGCCTACGCGCGCGAGCTGGCCGAGCGGGGGTACGTGACGCTCGCGCCGGATTGCTGGGACTTCGGCGATTACCGAAGGAGCCCCTACGATCCCTACGCGCAGGGCTACGCGAGCGGCACGATGAAGTCCCTCTGGAACCACATGCGCGCCCTGGACTACCTCGCGTCGCTGCCCGAGGTGGACGCCGAGCGCATCGGCTGCATCGGCCATTCGCTCGGCGGGCACAACACGCTCTGGCTCGCCGCCTTCGATCCGCGCGTCAAGGCGGCGGTCTCAAGCTGCGGCTTCTGCTCCATGGCGAGCTACGCGGCCTCGCCCTACGGCGGCGGCACCCTTAAGGGTTGGGCGCAGCGCAGGTACATGCCGCGCGTGGAGACCGTCTACGGCAACGATCCCCGCCGCCTGCCCTTCGACTGGCACGAGGTGCTCGCGGCCATCGCCCCGCGCCCCGTCTTCATCTCGGCGCCGCTCCGCGATGAGAACTTTTCCGCGCCGGGCGTCAAGGAATGCGTCGAAGCCGCCCGCGCGGTGTACGCCTTCCTCGGCGCCGAGAAAAACCTCGCGGCGGAATACCCCGACGCGGCGCATTCCTTCCCGCCCGAGGCGCGCGCGGCGGCGTACGCGCGCCTCGACGCGGCGCTGCGCTGATCCGGGCGCGGGCAAATTGGAGCGCGGCCCAGCGCCGCGATCCGGCCTAACGTTCATGCCCTTTCAGCGGCGCGCCGGCGGCGCGCGGAATCCGTCGTGCGGCGGCCGCCGCCTCCAGACCGATCCCGTCGCCCGCAATGGCGATTACCGGGTGACTGGCTAGCGACCTTCACCTCCCGAAAGACTCCAGGGTAATGGCGACACCGTTATACAGACCGTGGACCACAATGGCAGCCGCGAGCCAGGGCATGGCCGGCCCCAACTGCGGACGGACGCGGCGGGCCAGCGCGGCGGACCAGACGCGAACGATCCCGATGCCGGCCAGCAACGAGCAGCCGACGTGGACCAGCACACACGCGGTCCAGCGTACCACGACCACCGTCCGCGGTGCATCAGGGATATAGGCCGACAGGTATATGGCGTTTTCCAGAGCGGCAAACGCCAGCCCGCCGGCAACGCAGCAGACGATGATCTGGCCCGTGAAACGGAACAGGTGGGGCCGCTTTTCCACAATCACCAGCGGCAACGCCACTTTCATGATTTCCTCAATAGCCGGTCCGAACAGGACCAGCACGGGCAGCCCCCAGAGGATTGTGCAGAGCTCCTGCAGCAGGGCCCCGCAGATCGCCCAGGGGCCGGCGGCCAACACAATCAAACTTGTAATGAGCCAGGTGCGTGCCGTAGAGGTGGCGCGCAGCCGACGGTCAAGCCACTGAGCATAACCGGCGGACAGTTCGTCGGGGCGCGGGAGCTGGGGGAAAACCTCCGCGGGCTCTTCCCACACGCTTTGCTCCAGCAGGTCATCCCCGCGCGACCGGTGCGATTCCGCCGCCAGGTTGCGCGCGGCACGGGCTTCGCTCGGGTCGGCGGGGAAGGGTCCGCGACTCAGGAATGGCTCGCGATCAATCGAGGGGTCAGAATCGGGTTGTGTCATCCAGAGCTGCGCCGCAAGGGCCCGGTTCGTATGACAACCGCGGGCAGCGCGCGGGTCGTGGCAGCCGCGACGCCAGGTTCAAGACGTCGGCGGCGCCGCACGGTAGGCCGTGGCGCTGGCCAACAGCGCGACCATGGCCCCCCTGCTTCTATTGCCGCCGCTGACCGCGTTGCCAGCCACGTCGGCGGACTCCAAACGGAGGTTGCAGATCGCGTTATAACCGGTCTTGTATGCTTTCTCGAGCACGCGCAAGGTTGCTTCCCGCCGCGCCCGCTCCATGAGTACCCGAAAGCTCCGCAACTCGCCGCCCACCAGCTTCCGAAGGTGCGCCAGAAATGACTTCAGGTAATCCGCGGCAATCACCGTCTCTACCACGATCAGCTGCGGGGGCAAGTCGCTTGGAACATAGCCGGGATAAGAACGCAACTGAGTGACGATCATGTGGCGTCTCATCGTCGCCTCACGGGCGGCAAGCGACGCCAAGTGCCGCCGCTCGAAATAGAGGGTGCCAAAATAGCCCAGCGCCAGGAAAACCAGGACGCAGATCAATGACGCGAGCAGATTTGTCATGGGTACCCCTTAAGCGCTTATGAGCTCGGCTGTACCACGACCGCGGTGCCGTAGACGTAGAGCTCCGCCGCGCCGGACGTAACCGCGCTGGTCGCGAACCGCACGTTCACCACGGCGTTGGCGCCAAGCTGCTGTGCCTGCGCCAGCATGCGTTGCATCGCCTCGCGCCGTGACTCAGTCAACAGCTCGGTGTAACCTTTGAGCTCACCGCCCACGAGGTTTTTAAGGCCGGCCGCAATGTCGCGCCCGACGTGCTTGGCCCGCACCGTGTTGCCTTGCACGATCCCCTTGGTCTCGATGATTTCATAGCCGACAATCGTTTCCGTGTTCGTGACGATCATGGGTCGCTATGCTCCTACCAGACGGCCCCTAGCTTACCTCCGGACAGTTGTGAATGTCAATCAATTTTCGGCAACGAGGCGCGTGATCGGCGCGGACCGTCGCCGATTTCGGGGAAATCAGCGGCCGTCCCAAGACTGCCCCTGCCCGTAATAGGCGCCCGGGCCATGCTTGCGATCGAAGTGCTTGCGGAGCAGGTGGCTCGGGAGCGGCGCGACCGGCTGGGCGAAGGCGCGCCGCAGCAGGATCGTGTCGCGCGCCATGCGCGCCACCTCCTCGAGGGCGATTGCGTTCGCCACCGCCTCCATGGCATCGCGGCCCCAGGTGAAAGGCCCGTGCCCGGCCACGAGCACCGCCGGCATCCGGGCGTGATCGATCCCGTACTCGAGGAACGCCTCGACGATCACCTTCCCCGTCTCGCGCTCGTAGTCCTTCGCGACCTCGGCCGGCGTAAGCCTGCGGGTCACCGGCACCTGGCCGTCGAAGTGGTCGGCGTGCGTCGTCCCCAGGCACGGGATGGGCTGCTCGGCCTGCGCGAACGCCGTCGCAACCGTCGAGTGCGTGTGGGTCACGCCGCCGACCTCGGAGAACTCGCAGTAGATCTCAAGATGCGTCGAGGTGTCCGAGGAGGGCTTGAACCGGCCCTCCACGGCCTTGCCCGCCAGATCGACCAGCACCATGGAGTCGACCGTGAGGGCGGCGTAGGGAACGCCGCTGGGCTTGATCGCGAAGAGGCCCCGGCCGCGGTCGATGCCGCTCACGTTGCCCCACGTGCCGGGCGCCAGACCCGCGCGCGACAGGGCGAGGTTCGCCTCCAGCACCGCCTTCTTGAGTTCCTCCAGCATAGCGCACTCCCGCGCGGCGCGGGCCGCCCCGCCCGGCCGCGGCGCGCCGCCGCCCCCGCGCGGGTTCGACCGCCGGCTACGCCGCGCTCTCCTTGATCTTGAGCAGCTCCTTCATCACCGCCGACAGATCCTCCGTGTGCCCGGCGACGCCGAAGGCATCGTGGAGCTTGCGATACAGGCCGTAGAGCCGGTCGTAGACGGCGCGGTTGGCCTCGATGGGCTTGTACACCTTGCGCTTGACGCCGCACATGGCCTTCTGGGCCGCGCCGGTCGAGTCGTGCCCGCCCGCCCCGCTTCCCGCCACTACCGCGCCGAACACCGCCGCGCCGAGGGCGCACGTCTGCGCCGAGCGCGAGATCATCATCGGCCGCCCGAGCACGTCGGCGTAGATCTGCATGAGCATGGGATTCTTCTCGGCGATGCCGCCGCAGCAGATGATCGCATCGATCGCCACGCCGTACTCGGCGATGCGGTCCACGATGGCGCGGGCGCCGTAGGCCGTGGCCTCGATGAGCGCGCGGTAGATCTCCTCGCGCGTCGTGTGCAGCGTCTGGCCCAGCAAGAGCCCCGTCAGGCGCGGATCCACCAGGATGGTGCGGTTGCCGTTGTTCCAGTCCAGCGCCAGGAGCCCGCTCCGGCCGGGCGGGTGCTTCTGGACGCGCGCGGTCAGCTCCTCGTGGAGCCCGCCCTTCCCCTGGCACACGACCCGGACGAACCAGTTGAAGATGTCGCCCACGGCGGACTGGCCGGCCTCGATGCCCAGATACCCCGGAACGACCGAGCCGTCGACGATTCCGCAGACGCCCGGGATGTCCGGAATACCGGCGTCGCGCGGCGCGACCATGATGTCGCAGGTCGAGGTGCCGATGATCTTGGAGAGCACGCCCTCGCGCACGCCCGATCCGACGGCGCCGAGGTGGGCATCGAAGGCGCCCACCGCGATGGGCAGGCCTTCGGGGAGGCCGAGCTTCGCCGCCCATTCCGCGCAGAGATACCCGGCGACGACATCGGACGGGTAGGCCTTCGGGTAGAGCCGATCCCTGAGGGCGCCCAGCTCGGGATCGAGGGCGCCCAGGAATTCCTTGTCGGGGAGCCCGCCCCAGGAGTCGCTGTACATGGCCTTGTGGCCGGCGGGGCAGACGCCGGGCTTCAGGTCCGCCGGGTTGGTGATGCCGGCCAGCACGGCCGGAATCCAGTCCGCGAACTCGATCCACGTGTAGGCGGCTTTGAAAACCTTGGGGTCGGCGCGCAGGCAGCGCCAGATCTTCGAGAAGAACCACTCCGACGAATACGTGCCGCCGCACTTGGCCAGATAGTGGGGCCGCGAGGCGCGCGCCGCCGCGGTGATGGCCGCGGCTTCGTCGGCCCCGCTGTGATCCTTCCACAGCCACGCGAGCGCGTTGCGGTTGCGCTTGAACTCGGGGTAGAAGGCGAGGGGCTTCAAGTTCGCGTCCACGGGCAGCGGCGTCGAACCGGTCGTGTCGACGCCGATGCCGATGACGCGTTCGGACCGGAAGCCCCTAGTGCGCCGCGCCTGGGCGAGGGCGCCCTTGACCGACTTCTGCAGACCGAACAGCCAGTCCGCCGGCGACTGGCGCGCGACGTTGTGGTCCTTGGGGTCCGTGAAGATTCCGTCGACGCCCGACGGATACGGGCACACGTTCGTGCCGACCTCCCGGCCGGTGGCCACATCGACGATGAGGGCGCGAACGCTGTTGGTGCCGTAATCGATCCCGAGGGAGTAATGCGCTGCCACGTGAAACCTCCTGTGCGAGCCTGCGGTGCCCCGGCGGCGCTTCCGCGGCGGCGCCGGCAGGGGTGGATGGTAGTCCCACGGGAAGGCCGGCATCAAGAGGATTCTCGGCCTGGCCGCGCCCGGCGCTCCTCCGTACAATAGCGGAGCCATGTCCAAGGATCCCGAGAAATTTTTCGCCATGAAGGCGCGGCGCGAGCCCATCGTCGCGCTCACATGCTACGACGCCCTCACGGCGCGCCTCGAGGACGCCGCCGCCATTGACGTCGTTCTGGTCGGCGACAGCGTGGGCACCAATCTGCTCGGCCGGGCTTCGGAGCGCGACGTGACCATGGAGGACATGCTCCACCACACGGCGGCGGTCGCCCGCGGCCGGACGGAAGCGTTCCTCATCGCCGACATGCCGTACCTGAGCTACGCCGCCCCGGCGCGCGCCCTGGAGAACGCGCGGCGCCTGCTGGCCGCCGGCGCCGACGGCGTCAAATTGGAGAGCGGCCGCGCGATTCTCCCGCAGGTCGCGGCTCTTCGGGCCGAGGGGATCGCCGTCTGCGGACACTTGGGTTACACGCCCCAGACCAAGGGGCCGCGGCCCGCCGTCGCCGGCAAGGCCGCCGCCGAGGCGCGGGAGCTCATCGCCGACGCCGAGGCGCTCTGCGGCGCGGGCATCTTCATGCTCGTCCTGGAACTGGTGCCCGAGGAACTCGCCCGCCACATCGCCGGGCGGATTGCCTGTCCCGTCATCGGCATCGGCTCGGGCCGCGGCCTGGACGGCGAGGTGCAGGTGGTGAATGACGTCCTCGGCCTCACGGGCCGCGCGTTCCGGCACGCGAAGGCCTTCGCGGACCTGCGGGGGCAGGCCGCCGCCGCGATTCAGGCCTACGCCGATGCGGTGCGCGCGCGCGCCTTTCCCGAGGAGCGCAACGCGACGCGCCTGCCCCCCGAGGTCGCCGCCGAACTCGGCATCGCCGGGGAGTGAGCATGGGAGACGATCGGCTGGCAATCGGCATCGTGGGGCTTGGGACCTTCGTCGAGCTGGCCCATTTCCCCGCCTACCTCGAGAGCCCGTACCGCGAGTTGGTCCGCATCGCCGCCATCTGCGACCTCGACCCGAAGCGCCTGGCGGCGGTGGGCGACAAATACGGCCTGGCGCGCCGCTTCACCGATCACCGGGCGATGCTCGGCGGGGAGAAGCTCGACGTCGTCGTCGTCGCCACGCCCGACCATGCCCACACGGCCATCGCGCTCGATGCGATCGCGGCGGGGAAGGACGTCTTGGTCGAGAAGCCGCTTGCCATGAAGGCGGTCGAGGCCCGCGCCATCGCCGATGCCGCCGATCAGGCCGGGCGGCTCGTCATCACCGACTTCCACAAGCGCGAGGATCCCTGCCACGTCGAGGCGCGCACGCGCTTCCGGCGCGGGGACTACGGCCCGCTCCAACTCGGCTGGGCGTGGATGCAGGACGCAATTGCCGTGGCCGCCGGCGGATTCTTCAAATCCGACCTCGCGAGCCGAAGCTCGCCCAACTGGTTTCTCGGGGTGCATTTCTACGACTTGGTGTGCTTCCTGACGGGCGCCGAGCCGGTGGAGGCGCGCGCCGTCGGTCACCGCCGCGTGCTGGCCGCGCGGGGCATCGACACCTACGACGCGATCAAGGCCGATTTCGTCTTCGCGGGCGGCGCGGCGGTGAGCGTGACGACCTCCTGGAACCTGCCCGACGCGGCTCCCTTCATCACCCGCCAGGGCATCTACCTGCAGTGCGCCCGGGGCGACATCGAAATCGACTCATCGCGCCGCGGCTTCGCGGCCACGACCGAGGAGGGCTACCGCTTCGTGAACCCCATGTTCCTGCGGGCGACGCCCCGCGGCTACGCGGGCTACGGCGTCGAAAGCATCGGCGAGGCGATGCGCGTCTTCCACGCGCGCGCGAGGGGGCGGCCCGCGCCCACGGCGGAAAGCGCGCACCTGGCCACGGCGCGCGAGGGGCTCACGGCGACGCTCATGGCCGAGGGCGTCGACCGCTCCCTCGCGGCGGGACGCAAGGAGGAGCACGCCGACGTGGGCGCGCCGGTGGTCCTGGCGGCGATCCTCCAGTGACGCCCGCGGGCGGTTCACCCTCTTGCGCGGGATCGCGCGGGAACCGCCATGCCGGGGCGTAACGGGCGTCAAGGGGTTCGTGAGTCACCGCGGCGCTGTTTGTCCGCCGACAAGCATGAGATTGTGATCCCGATTGTCGACAAGGCCCACGCAAGTCCCCGGCGGGTCACTCGCACAGGCTCGCCGAGCAGCGCAGCGCATCGGGCGTCGGATCGGTTCCGCAACCGGGATACGGCGGGGAGAAGGGCGGGGCGGCCGCGAACAACCGGCCGAGTATCCGGGTGGGGTCGGCGATGTCGAGCGCGCCGTCATCGTTGGCGTCGCCGGCATCTTCGCAGCGGAGGGGGCCGCGGCCGCTTTCGAACATATACATAAGCAGGGCCACCACATCGGAAAGATCCACTCGGCCGTCGCCGTTGGCGTCGCCCCTGATGAACCTACAAGCCGCCGGCGCAATGGTCAGCGTGCCGCCCTCAAGCTTCGGCGTGTAGGAAAGCCCGTCGATCGTTATGACGACTGCGCGCGGCAGTTCCCCGCCCAGACAGGCGACGATGGCCGGAGACGTCTCGGTGCCGACGGGGCGGCCGGGCACGGCTTCGTACGTAAGGCGGACGATGGCGTGATCGGAGCCGGCGGGGATCGTCACCGTGCTCGGCTGGGTCTGCGACGCGATGCAATAGACCGTCCCGCCCGCGGTGATCTCGGGCGAGCAATGGCCCGTTCCGGGGGCCAGATCCACGCCGAAAAAGTCGGGTCCCCGGCCGCCGTTGAGAGCTTGGATCTCCGGACAGTCCGTAAAGTCGATGGCGTCCAGCGTGGCGACGGAAGGATCGTGCGCGACGCCGAGGGAGAAGGCCTGCACGGGCTGCTCATTGGTGAGAAGGACAAACAGGTGCGCGGGCGCACATTCGGCCAGTCCCGCCGACGTAAGCGCAAGTTGACGAACGGGACAGTATTCGTACGCGCCTATGTCGATGCCGGCGCCGCAGAGTCTCGGATTCCCTTCGATGTCGTCCGCCGGGGCTCCTTGCGTCGTTCCGGCGTCGATGCAGGGCGAGTCGGGCTGAAGACGGAAATCGAGATCTCCGCGGAAACGCGGATCGACATATATATTTCCGACTCCGGGTACGGTCTCCCCGTCTTGCAGGCATGAGTAGCTGGCGGCGCAAGGCCCCTCAAGACCCCCGCGAGCGTTTCCCCACACGATGCAGTTGGTGAGTGTCGCCGGGGAGCTGCCCCAATGAGACACGCCGCCTCCCCACCAGTTTTCGGCGATCGTGCAGTTGACGAGAGAGAGAGAATCCGAGCTTCTGACGGCGGCAACCTCGCCTCCGCTGTTTCCGAAGATCGCGCAGTTGATCAGTGTCGCCGAGGAGTTGTAGCTGTACATGCCGCCTTCGAAGTTGCCCCAGATCGTGCAGCCGCTCAGCGTCACGCTGGAATCGCGGCAGTAGAGACCTCCACCGTTTGTTTCGTGATCGGGCAAGGGTCGATTCAAGGCGAAGACGCAATCTATGAAGGATAGCGTGCTGTAATGGCAAGCTACGCCGTCGCCGCGGCTGAAGTCCAGTGTCGAGTTCCTCAGGACTTCACAGCGACGAAAGACCGCAGACGCACCGTTACACAGAATTCCGCCGCCGCCCAAAGGCGAACCGGGATGCGTGGTATTGTCGGCTATTCGGCAATCGGAAACCTCCGGCCCCTGACCATGGCCGATTATCATGCCGCCCATTTTGCCTTCCGTGACGGTAATCCCGGCAACGGAACACCCCGTGCGCAATCCCAAGAGCGTGCCGCGGATTACAGTCGAATCGGGTCCGCGCCCCGTGACGCTGACATGGTTGACGAGGTTGAGGACGCCTTCTCCGTAGGCGCCGCCCTCAACGACGATCTCTCGCTCCATGACACCTGCGTCCTCACAGACGCCATGCGGCGCGCCCATGTCCGCGCCGTCCTCTCCAGCTCCAATGCATGGAGAACCGGCGTAAAGCGACAGCCTGAAGCCGCGCAGCGCTGCCGCTACGGTCGGGAAGGGATCGGATTGTTGTCCGCTCCCCGGGCCTTGGGTAATCATGTCAACGTGAATTACGTCGTCCGTCGTCCACCCGCAGAATCCGGGATTGCCGTTGATGTTTCCGACCCCGGGCCAGACGTCAGGACCTTCCACGCATGAGTAGCTCACGACAGGATCGCGCCCGCCGAAGGGTCCGCCGATGTTGTCCCACAAGATGCAGTTGACCAGAACCGGTGCGGCCGCGGTCTCGCTGTAGATGGCTCCTCCTTCTTCGGAAGCCACGTTTCCGCTGATCGTGCAATTCACGAAGGTGGGGGCGGCATCGCCGACGCAGTAGACGGCCCCGCCGCGCCCCTTGGCCGAGTTCTCCCTTAACGTGCAATCCACCAACCGGGGGGATGAATTCCAGCAGAACAAGCCGCCGCCGCCGACCCGGACCCCGTAGTACTCAATGTTTGCGGTATTTCCGCGGAAGGTGCAGCGCAAGAACGTGGGGGCAGAGTCCGCGCAATAGGCGCCGCCCCCGCTGACCCATGGATCAAAGGGCGGCGTCCCCCACACATCGATGACGTTTTCCGCAAAGACACAATCCTCGAAGAGGCCGTTGGAATTCGTCTCGCAGGAGACGCCTTGCGTCATGCCCACGACATGGCAGTCCGCCACTCTCGGCGATGCCGACCGCAGTTGGAAGCCGCTCGTCGTAAATCCCCGAAAGACAGCATCTTGAGTCTCGTTGTTCTCGAAGACGACTGTTTGGCGGATCGTTGTGAGGAGCGGCCCTTCGCGCGACTTTACCTCGATCGCCTTGCCTCGCAACGTGATGGGCTCTGGGGGCGCGTATTCGCCCGGTCCGACGAGCACCGTATCCCCCGCGACGGCCGCATCGATCGCCGCCTGGATGGCGGCGTAATCGGCGGGCACCTCGATTGTCGCCCCCATGCATAGCGACACCGACAGCACGACCGGCAGCAGCGCGGTGCCCCTGAGCATCGGTCTTTCTCCCGAACCACGATTTTTTCCCAGGATAAACGCAATATCACGGGGAAATCAATAGGCGATAAGCCTTGCAAGGCAACGGGTTACCGCGGGAAGGCGCCGCGCAAAATCACGGCCGCGGCGGCGAAGTCGGACCCAGGCGCCACCGCGCCGCGCCCCGCATCTCCCGCGTCCGCGCCCGGCAGGCTCGCGGCGCTCTCATCGCCGGGAGCGCCGGCCGCCCTCTCGCCGCTGGAGGCAAGAAAGAGTATGCTGGCGTGGGCGCGCCGGGCGCTCAGGCCGCGACTCCCCGGCGACGCGCCCGCGGCGTTTTTGCGCGGAGGTGTTTATGCGAAGTCTGTGCGTGTGCGCGGCGTTCGTCCTCGCCGGTTGCGCCGCCGGCCCGAAGGCCGGCTACACGTTCCTCTTCGATGGGAAGTCGCTGGCCGGCTGGCGCCCCCATGAGAAGCTGCCGGGCGGCGAATGGACGGTGGCCGGCGGCGCGATCGTCGGCAAGGAAGGCGCCGATGCCGGCGGAGGCTTCCTCGCCACGACGCGGAGCTACAAGAACTTCATCCTCGAACTCGAAGTCAACATGGACTGGCCCTTCGACAGCGGCGTCTTTCTGCGAGTCGGGCCGGATGGCAAAAGCCACCAGGTGACGCTGGACTACCGCCCCGGCGGCGAGATCGGCGCCATCTACATTCCCTGGGGGCCGGGATTCGTGTGCCACGCGCGGCCGCCCTACGTTTGCGGCGACACGCCGGAGAGCATCGAAACCTTCGCCGAGGCCGCGTGGAACCATGTCCGGATCAAAATCGAGGGCGAGCCCGCGCATATCCAGTTCTGGCTCAACGGCACCCTCGTCACGGATTTCCTGCACTCCGAGAAAACCACCGCGGGCATTCCGCCCGAGGGGCCGATCTGCCTGCAGGTGCACGGCGGCGTGGAAAACGCCGCCGGCGCGGCGGTCCGCTTCCGGAACATCCAGATCAAGGAGTTTCTGTGACGAGGCGCGGCGCCGGCCAACGCCGGCTTGCCCGCCCAATGGGGGGAATTCATGGCGCCATGGGCCGTCCGCGGCCTGCGCCCGCTCCCCCTCCGATGTACAATGAGAGCGGCACTCTCGCGCGAGAAAGGAACCTGCCATGAGACAACTTGCCGCATCGTCGCTCGCCGCCCTCCTGATCTGCGTCACCGCCGGGGCCGCCGAGCCCCCCGCCGCGCCGCCCCAGGGCTTCACGGCGCTTTTCAACGGCGTGAACCTCGATGGCTGGTACGGCCACGGGACCCAGGACCCGCGGGTTCTGTGGGCCATGACCCCCGAAGCCCTGGCCGCGCATAAGGAGAAGACCCGCGCGAATCTGCGCGCCCACTGGCGCGTCGACGGCGGCGTCCTCGTCAACGACGGCGAGGGGCTCTACGCCACCACCGACAAGGATTACGGCGACTTCGAACTCCTGGTGGAGTACAAGACCGTCGCCAAGGCCGACAGCGGCATTTACCTCCGCGCCGTGCCCCAAGTCCAAATTTGGGATTACACGAAGGAAGGCGGGAAGTGGAACCTCGGCGCCGACAAGGGCTCCGGCGGCCTGTGGAACAACAGCCCCGGCGCGCCGGGAAAAGACCCCCTGGTCCTGGCCGACAAGCCCTTCGGCGAGTGGAACGCGCTCAGGATCGTCATGGTCGGCGAGCGCGTGACCGTGTTCCTCAACGGAAAGCGCGTCGTCGACCACGCCCGCCTGGAGAACTACTTCGACCGCAAGCTGCCCGTCTTTCGCAAAGGGCCGATCCAACTCCAGACCCACGGCGGCGAGATCCGCTGGCGCAACATCTTCCTGCGCGAGATCCCGGCCGAGGAAGCCTGCGCCATTCTGCGCGCCGGCGGCGTCGACAAGCCCGCGGCGGACGACGGCTTCGCGCCCATCTTCAACGGCAAGGACTGGACCGGCTGGAAAGGGCCCACCGCACAGAACGCCATCAAGGACGGCGCCATCCACGCCCAATCAGGCACGATCTTCACGGCGGAGGAGTACGAGGATTTCGTCGTGCGCTTCGAGTTCACCCTGCCCAAGGGCGGCAACAACGGCCTCGCGATCCGGTACCCCGGCGCGGGCGACACCGCCTACGTCGGCATGTGCGAAATCCAGGTTCTCGACAACGAGGACCCGGAGTACGCCGCGCTCGACCCGCGCCAGTACCACGGCAGCGCCTACGGCATGGCGGCGGCGCACCGCGGCTACCTCAGGGCGCCCGGCGAGTGGAACTTCCAGTGCGTGACGGTCAAGGGCTCCACCATCGTCGTCGAACTCAACGGGACGCGCATCCTCGACACCGACTTGGCCAAGATCACCAAAGCCATGTACGACCTGGACAAGTTCAAGGGGCGGAACCGGACCAAGGGCAGCTTCGGCTTCGCCGGCCACGGCCAGCCGGTCAAGTTCCGCGGAATCGAACTCAAGCGGCTGTAGCGCCCGCCGGCGCGGAAACGACCGCCGCGCGGCGCCCGGCCTCCGAAAGGAGACTCGCATGCTCGCTCTCGCCTTTCGCCGTCTCATCCTCCCCGCCGCCCTGTGCGCCTGGGCGGCGAGCCGGGCCGCCGGCGCCGACACCGGCGTCAACCTCGCAACGCTCGCCGACTGGGACATCGTCACGGCGGAGAACGCGGCCCCCGGCGTCATCTACGCCGCCGAGGAATTCCAGCGTTTCTTCCAGCAGGCCTCGGGCCTCCGCCTGCCCCGCGTCACGGCCGCAACACGGCCCGACCGGCATGTCTTCATCGGACCGAGCTCCGCCATGCAGGCCTCGCCGGCCGGCTTCGCCATCGACGACCTCGGCCCCGAGGATCTGCGCATCGTGGTGCGCGGCGGCGCCATCGCCATCGCCGGCGGCGCGCCGCGGGGCACGCTCTACGGCGTTTACACTTTTTTGGAGGATTACCTCGGCGTGCGTTTCCTGACGGCGGACCACACCCATGTCCCGCCGCTCGGCCCCTGGCGCGTCGTCCCTCCCGTGGACCGCCGCTACCACCCGGTTTTCGCCATGCGCTGGAGCTACTACGGCGAGGTCAACCGGAACCCGTCCTTCGCGGCCCGCATGCGCGTCAACACCGTGACCCCCGATCCCGCCCTCGGGGGGAAGACCGGCATCCAGAACATCAACCACAGCTTCCTCGCGCAGATTCCGTCCTCGAAATACGGCGCCGAGCATCCCGAGTACTACTGCCTGCGGGGCGGAAAGCGCCTGGCGCCCGCCGCCAACGACGTCTACGAAAACGAGCCGTGCCTCACCAACCCCGACGTCCTGCGCATCGTGACCGCGGCCGTGCGCGCCGAGCTCGCGGCGCACCCGCACCTTGAAAACGTCTCGGTGAGCCAGAACGACAACGACAAGTACTGCCAATGCGAGCACTGCGCCGCCATCGACGCGCGCGAGGGCACCCCCATGGGCTCGCTGCTTGAGTTCGTCAACGCCGTCGCCGACGACATCGCCCGCACGCACCCCGCCGTCAAGGTGGGCACGCTCAGCTACTGGTACACCCGCAAGCCGCCCAAGACGATCAAGCCGCGGCCCAACGTGCAGATCCAGCTCTGCAGCATCGAGTGCTGCCTGATCCACCGCATCGACGACCCGGCCTGCCCGCTCAACGCCGCCTTCTGCCGCGATCTGCACGCCTGGGGCGCGATCTGCGACAACATTTCGATCTGGAACTACAACACGAACTTCTCCAACTACCTCCTGCCCTGCCCCAACCTGCGGGTCATCGAGCCCAACGTGCGCTTCTTCGCGGCCAACAACGCCAAGAGCATCTTCATGCAAGCGGCGGGGAACGCCGCGGCGGCCGAGCTCTCGGAACTGCGCAACTACCTGATCGCCAACCTCATCTGGGATCCGAACCGAAGCGCCGACCGGCTCCGCGATGAATTCCTTTCCCTTCACTACGGACGGGCCGCGCCGGCCATCGCCCGCTACATCGACCTCATCCACGCCACGGCCGAGGCATCGGGGCTGCACCGCAACTGCTTCGCGCAGCACGGCGCGGACTACGGCTTCACGCCGGACACGGCCGACCGCGCCCTCGCGCTGTTCCAGGAGGCGCGCGCGAGCGCCGAGAGCCCCGAGGTCGCGGCGCGCGTGGACAAGGCATCCATCGCCGCCTACCGCCTCGCCATCGATCCGGTCTGGCAGGCGACCGACCCGGCGGCCGTCGAACCGGCGCTGCGCGCTCGGATGCGGCCGCTTGTGGCGCGGTTCCTCGAACTCTGCGCCGCCCACGGCGTCGACCGCGCCTCGGAGCACCTACCCTTCGAGCGTGACCGCGCCCGCCTGGCGGACTTCCTCGCGAAAGACCCGGACGCCGGCCGGCCTCCCGCGTCAGGGAAATAACCCGCGCCGCGCCGGCGCGGGCATGGGGGCGCCGCGCGGCGCCGTCACCGGATCTCTACATCGTGCCGCAGGTCCCGATCCTGAACGGTGATCTCCGCGCGGTAGAGCGGCTTCCAGCCCCCCATCAGCGCGTAGAGCGATTCGTCGCCACGCCCGGGGGGCCCCGTAATGGCCTCGAGAATGTATGTGCCGGGATCGAGATCCGCGATCTCGTAGGTGTTGTCTTGGGTCACCGCGCTCGCGCCGATGACGTATGGAAGGGGGTTCAGGAAGAAACGCCCGTCGGGCGGCGGATCCCCCGGCTGGCGCACAACGAGCGCGGCCATGGACCCGGCCGGCACCCCCTTGACCTTGCCGAACAACTTGAATCCCTTCCCGAACTCGACCGCGATGCCGACCGTCTGCCCGTCCTCGACCGCGACGGTGCGCGTCTTCATGACCAAGTTCTCGCCCCTCTCGGGATCTATGACAACGACCTTGTGCCGCCCGGGGGCGAGATTCTCGAACCGAAACTTCCCGCTCTTATCGAACTCGCAGTCTTTTTTCCCGGCGCTTACGCTCACGATCAGCACCACCACGGGCCACTTCGGCGCGCCGCCTTCGGTCGCCACGCCCTCGATGACGCCGCCGCGCCTGAGGACGAGCGTGATCGGCGCGCTCACCTGGTCCCGCGACAACGCCACCGACACGGTTTCCGACGGCGCGAACCCGCGGTGAACGGCGCTTACCAGGTACTCGCCTTCGGGGAGGTGCTCGACGAGGAAGCTGCCGTCGGCGTCGCTCAAGTCCTCGGGCGACTCGACATCGAAGTGCTCCGGAAATCGTTTTTTGAGCAGCGCGTTCGCGTCATCGCCTCCCTTCCGTTCCACACGGACCGTCGCGTCCTCGACGGGCGTGCCGTCTCCCAGCGTCACGCGGCCGCGTACGGCGGCGCCGGCGGTGACGACGATCTTCACGCCTTGGTAGTCCTGGCCCGCGGCGACCTCGATCGTGTCGGAGCGGCCGGGCGCGAACCCCGGCACCATGGCCTGGACCACGACCTTACCGGCCGGCGCCTCGACGCTGTAGCTCCCGTCCTCGCCAACCTCGGTGGTGTCCTCGCCACGCTCGTGCGCAAACAGGGCCTGTATTATTTTGACGCTTTCCGGGAGGGAAGTTTCCCCGGTGGACCGCGCAAGCACCTCCCCGACCACGCCGGGCGCCTCGCCGGCGCCGGTAACGACCCTGCCGCTGATCCGACCGTGCTTGGCGAGCCTGAGTTCCACGGTCCGCGCCCTCGCGGGAACGTCCGGCGCCACCGCGATCGAGTAGCCCGGTTTGAGCGCACAGAGTATTAAGCTTTCGCCCTCGGGGACGGTCAGCACGAACTTCCCCTCCCCGTTGGTGCGGGCGGGTCTCCGTTCGTGCAACGGTGCGGACACCGACGACTTCCGCAGGTACCACGCGAAGACCTCCGCGTCCTCGATCGGCGCACCAAAGGTGTCGAGCACCACGCCGGCGAGCACCGCCTCCCCAGCGGTTTTCTCCATGATGAGAACCACGCCGGTTACGTCCGTGACGCCGTCCAGGTTGAGGGATTTCGTGCGCTCCTGCGAGCGTGACTCGAAGGACTCGGGGGGATCCACGCTCAACCGCCGCTCGCCGGCGCCGAGCCCTTCGAACGCGAAGGCGCCGGTCTCGTCCGTGACCGTCTCTTCGGCATCTTCGTCGTCTTCGTCGTCCGAGAGAAGCTCGGGGAAGCTGTATGTCAAGTAGACCGTGACCCCCGGCGCCACCGCTCCGTCGGGGTGCCTCACCAGGCCCGAGACCCGGCACCCTTCCGTCAGAAGCAGATTGACCTCGGCCCGCGGGTGCTCGGCGCTGAGCGCAACGGCCTCGGAGGCCAAATCTGCAAACCCTTCCTTCTCCGCCCAGAGGCGGTACTGCCTGTCAAGCGGCAGGGCGTGGAATTTGTACGCTCCGTCGTCGCCCGTTCGGATCCACCTTGACACCCGGTCGTCGTCCTGGAGATCCTCCGGCATGATACCGGCGGGTCTGACGTTCACGAGAACGTCCGCAAGGGCCTGCTGGTCCTGGCCGGATACGACTCCGAAGATCGTGCCGCCGCGGCTCACGAGGAAATCGACCCCCGCGGCGTCGAGGCCCTTTTCCAGCACCACGCTTCGGCCGTCCTGCCAGCGGGTGACGCGGGCCGACAGATATTCAGAGTCACCCGAGTGCAGCCATACGCGGTACTCGCCGAGCGGCAGGCCTTGGAGCGCGTAGGCGCCATCGGCGCCCACGACGGCCAAGGGCGCACCGGACTGGAAGAAGGCCACCACGGGCGACGCTTGTGGCTCGAAAACGCTCGCGAGGACGATCATGCCGGCGGCCGGCGCACGCGTTTCGCGGTCGAGCACCCTGCCGGAGATCGCGCCCCCCGGCTCGAGCACGAAACTCACCTCGAATTCCCGGGGCGCCGCCGCGAAGTCAGGCGGAGCGTCGGCGATGGGCGCCTCCTTCTCAACCGACTCCGCGACTTCCTTGACTTGCGTTTTGTATCCCGCGCCAAAGACGATGATGGAGCCACGGGACTCGGCTTCGGGGATCTTGAGCTCGTAGGCGCCGTCAGCCCCCGTTGTCGCCGCGAGGCTTTCGGCGAGCAGCGCTCGGATCTTCGCATAGCGAATGTGTCCCGTACCGCCGGTCTCGCTGAAGGCGTTCGCGTCGTGGCTCCAGTACTCCAGCGTTGTCGCGGGCGCCGGCACCCAGCGCACGCGCATGGCGCCGAGCGGCGTTCCGTCCTTGTCGGACACCGTGCCGAAGACGCGCGCGCGCTGCGCGCCCTCCCCGCCGGGCGCGGGCGCATCGGGCGCGGCCGGCGCGCCGGTCGCATCGCCGCACCCGGCCATGTCAACCGCTTCCGCGGGCACGGCCCGCGCAAGAGGCGCGCTCTTCTCGGGCGGAGCCCCGGAATCGGCCCCGAAAAGCAACAACGCGCACACGACGACGGCCAGAAGGGACACCGCGACCAACAACGCGCGCCCGCGGCGGCAACGGCTTTGTGAATGCATGCGCCACCCCCAAAGATCCGCGACCCGGCAACAAATCTCTCGCCGCCATAGTCGCACGGACGGCGCCGCTTTTCAAGCAAATTCGCCGCGGAGGGGCGGCTTCTAGGCGCTCGCGCGCATCTCCTTGCCCTCGAGGAGCACCTTCAAGCCCATCAGGCGCGCCAGGTCCCGGACGCTCTCCACGTGATCGCCGTAGAAGAGCACCCGGTGCAGCAGCTCCATCATGCCGTCGGGGAGCACGCCGCCGCCCCATTTCGCCAGAAGCTCGCGGGCATTCTCCACCTCGGTCACCACTTGCGTGCGGCAGCCCCGGTCATCGAAGTCGCACACCTCGATGATCTTGCCCGTGGTCATAAGAATCGTGTCGAGATCGGCCAGCTTGGCCCAGGTCGCCGTGCGGCCGATGTCGGCATCCATGAACACCTCCAGCGACGCGCCGCGGTTGTCATCGCGGTGCGTGCGGATGCTGAAAGGGAGCCGCGGGGCGGCCGGGCCGCCCATCCGCGTCGGCGCCACGCAGTGCGCGTGGATCACGGCGTTGCGGCCCGCGTCGATGAGCGGGTCCGTGATGAAACCGGGGAGCCCGAAGGCGTACTGGAACATGAGCATCGTGAGGGTCGAGTCCATGTCGGCCTCGCACGCGCCCACGAGCCCCTCGTCCAGCATCTTGCTGAACCCGAGGCACGGGTAACCGAGCGTCTCGATGGGGATGCCGCCCAGGCACTTGACGGTAATGGCGCGGGCCCCGTGCTCGCGCATGAGCGCCCGCATTGCCAGGGAAGTCGCGCAGGACTTGACGATCTCCTCCCGGCTCGGCTCCACGATCTCCCGGGCCTGGGAAATCCAATGCGTCTCGGCCTCTTCCCGGGCGGCGGCGCGATCCACGGAGGCGTGGACCTCGACGAAGGCGGCCGGGGTCACCTGCACGACCTCCGGCCCCAACCGGGCGCGCACCTTCTCGAAATCCCTGGCGGCCGCGGTGCCCGCCGCGCAGCCGGGCGGGCCCACCAGGATGATCTTCGAGCGGCGCATGTGCACGGGCACGCGCAGGAGCGCGACGAGGCGGTCGATCTCCCCCAGGTCCCGCGACGCGCCGATGATCAAGCGCAGGCCCTCCTTCTGCAGCCGCGGCACGTACATCCAGTCGTGGCCGCTGAAGGGCTGAGAGAACACCGCCGTGGGCCTGCCGGTCCCGGCGAACACCCTGAACGGCGTCGCGTCGCCGAAAGCCAGGTGGATGACGAGGATCGCATCGGCCCGCGCGGCGGTGATCTTCGGCAGCAGCGCCGCGGCCGCGGCGCCGTTGTTGGCGATGAGGTCGCCCCCGCAGAACTCCACATCGCCGAGGGCGGCCGCCGTGGCCGCCAGGTGCGGCGCAAAGCGCTGCGCGATCTCGCGCGGCGCGTCGAACTCCGGCTTGGGCCAGGCGCCGCCCGTGCCCAGGTAGACCACGTACACCCTGACGGGCGCCGGCTCGGCGATGCCGCCCGCGGCGCTCCGCGCCGCGGCCGAGCCGGCCAGCGCCATTGCGCCCGTCGATCCGAGAAACGCCCGTCGATTCAAGGACAAGGCCATGGGTCCTCCTGCTCGATTTCCTGCCGTGCGCCCGCAGGCGCGATTCTAGCTGCCGGCGGCGCGCGGCGCAACGGCGCGCGCTTGCCCGCCCGCCCTGCCCGCCGCTACAATGGCTGTGACGCCCCGCCGGGGCGTGCCCTTCCTTGAAAGCGAGGCTCTCCATGGCACCCGCGATCGTTGCATGGCTTGTTTTCGGCGGCGCCGCGCTCGTCGAAGACCTGCCGCTTCTGGACCCCGACGTCACCGCCTATCAAATCTCCAGCCACAACAAGCAGGGCCTCAACGGCGACGGCGGGTGGTTTCTCCACGACGGCAAGACCGAGACGGAGGACCTGGCGGGGTGGACGGACTTCGATGCGGGAGCCTCGGCCCGCCGTTCGCGGGAACGCGTCGCGCAAGGCTCGTGGGCCCTCGTTCACACGGTCGCGCTCAAGGGCCGCGAGTCCGGCTGGCGGTCGGTCCGCAAGTCGCTCTCCGAGGGCTTGAACTTCGAAGCCTGCGATCGCCTGAAGCTCCGCGTCTGGCCCACGCACGCCGACGGCGGCATCGACTACGCCGTGCGCATCGACAGCGGCGGCGGCGCGACGCAGCTCGACATCCGGGATCTTGCGCCCGGCCGGTGGAACGAAGTCGTCCTCGATGTCTCCCGCGTGCCGCGCGGGGGCGTCGCGGCGTTCTGGCTCCTCTTTCACCTGGACTGGGGCGCCGTCGACGGCATGCAGTTCTTCGTGGACGACATCGCGTTTCTTCAGCCCGACGGCCGCGCGCTCCTTGTGGACGATTTCGAGAAAGGCCGCCTGCGCGCCGTCCTGTTCGACGCCATGGGCCCCGGCGCCATCAAGACGATCTGGGGGCTCGGCGGACACGACATTCGCATAGAAATCGACGGGCGGACGGCGATCGATGCCTCCCAGGACGATTTCTTCCAGGGTCGCGTGCCGGGCTTCCCCGAGCCCCTCGTGCGCAAGGCCTGCGTGGCGAGCGGGCCGTGGAAATGCATCGCCCACTATTCCTTCGTCCCCATCGGGTTCGCCGAGCGCTGCCGCGTGACGACCGGGCACCCGAAGCCCTTTTACCACATTATCGCGGAACGAACCCGCGATCCGGGACGCTTCGCGCCGTGGCGCCCGGACCAAGATCTCGAGCCCCTGTCGGCGATTTGGAGCCGCGCCGGCGAGGATCCCAAGGGGTGGACCGATCTGCGGCGCATCGAGGGCGCCGCGAACCCAGGCCCCGGCGCGGCGGTCGTCCTGGCGGATGTGCGGGGCGCCGGAGCCATCGGCGCGCTGCGCTTGAAACTGCCGCCCGGGGCGAAGGCGGCCCTCGCGTCGCTGTGGCTCTGCATGGACTGGGACGGGGGGCGGAACGATGTGGAGGCGCCCCTGGGGTTCTTCTTCGGCGCGGGCGTGCGTTGGCAAGCCATCCCGTCCCGCGTCATCGGCATCCGCGGCGACGAAGGCTATTGCTTCCTGCCCATGCCCTTCTGGGAGCGGGCCCGGGTCCGCCTGGAGAACCGCGGCGGCGCCGCGGTGGGCCCCATCGGCTTCTCGGTGCAATGGCGGGATCGGCCGTACCCGGCCGCGCGTTCGGCGCGGCTGCGCACCTGCTTCCGCTCGGGACCGACGGAGCGCGGGCGCGACTGGCTGTTCTTCAAGGCCGAGGGCCGGGGCCAGTACGTGGGCGTCGTTCACCGGCTCATCGGCGGGCATTACTGCGAGGGCGACATCCGCTTCCACATCGACGGCAGCCGCTCGCCGGCCTTCTACGGCACCGGTTCCGAGGATTACTACCACCAGGCGTGTTGGCCCAACATCGACAACCACACTCCGTTCCACGGGTGCGTGGGCGATGTGGCCGAGGAAGCCAAGAACGCCCCCGGCAAAACGTTCTACGACTTCCCCGCCTGCTACTACCGGTTTCATCTGGAAGCCCCGGTCAGGTTCCAAAGCTCCGTCCACTGCGCCATCGAGCACGGCGGCGTCAACGAAACCGACAGCCTCTACGCGAGTCTCGCCTTTGCGTACGTGCGCGACGACCCGGGCTTGCGCGAAACCGACCGCGTCGATTTCACGGAGCGGGGGGCGGCGGTCCTCGAGCATTTTTTCGAGGGCGATGACGATGACGTCCCCGTCGCCTGCCGGATTCTCGAGACGCGCGCGCCCCTCGACATCGTTCTCGCCATCGATGGCGCCAACGCCGGCGTGCGGCTCCGGCGGACGTTGGATCAGGCCCGGGGGCCGCAGCGCGCCGCCGTGCTTGTCGACGGGGAGTCCGCAGGCGTCTGGTACGATCCCGACCGGAACACTTTCAAGCGTCTGGCCGAAAGCGACTTCGAGGTGCGCCCCGCGCTCGTCCGCGGCAAGACCTCGATCCGCGTGACTTTCACCCCCGAGGAAGGCGCCTGGACGATCGGCGAGCTGCGGGCCTACGCGCACACGGCGGCGCCCTAGGCCGCGCCGTTGCCCGCCGCCCTCGGCGGCGCTTATAATCAGAAAGGCGGCCCGGCTGGAAGCGGCCGGCGCGCGAAGGACGACGAGGCGTTCCTGAGAACGGAGAGTTCACATGTCTCACCATGGCGCACGCGTTGCTCGGCGGAAGTTTCTGCAAACCGCGCTCGGAGCCGGAGCCCTGGGCATGATACCGCGCGCGGTCTCGGCGGCCGCGCTCGGCTTGGACGGCGCCGTGCCCGCCGGCGACCGCATCGCCGTGGGCGGCATCGGCATCGGCAGCCGCGGCACCTACGTCCTGGGGTGTTTCCTGGGCGAGCCCGATGTCCGCTTCATCGCCGTGTGCGACATCAAAGCCGCGCGGCGCACGGCCGTGAAGGACATGACCGATAAGCGCTACGGCAACAAGGACTGCGCCATGTACCGCGATTTCCGCGACCTCCTGGCGCGCGAGGACATCGACGCCGTGCTGATCGCCACGGGCCCGAACTGGCACGCGACGGCCTCGGCCTACGCCGCCAAGGCCGGCAAGGATGTCTACTGCGAGAAGCCCTGCACGAAGAACATCGCCCAAAGCCTGGCGCTCGCCGAGGTCTTCCGCCGCACGGGCCGCGTCTACCAGGCGGGCACGCAGCGCCGGAACCTGCCGCACTTCGCCTTCGCCTGCGAGCTGGCCCGCACCGGCAAGCTCGGCAAGCTCCTCGCGGTCCACGCCCAGCCGGCCGGGCTGGCCACGGCCATGAGCGGCTGGGCCGAGGCCCAGCCCCTGCCCGACAAGGAGGTCGTCGACTGGGACATGTACCTCGGCCCGGCGGCCTGGCGCCCGTTCAACCAGCGCCACCTGGACGGTTTCAACTTCGAGAAGGGCGGCGGGCTGGTGGGCGGCGGGGTCCTGGAATGGGGCTCTCATTGCGTCGATCTTTGCCAGTGGGCGGCCAACGCCGACAACACCGCGCCGGTCGAGTACAACCCGCCGGTGAACGGCCGCGTGATCGCCCGCTACGCCGACGGCGTCAAGCTCGTCATTCGCGACGATGGCTGGCTGCCCCTCGGCTCCTGCCCGGTGCGCTTCGAGGGCGAGGCCGGCTGGGTCGAGGCGGGCGACAACGGCAAGCTGGTCCTGAGCTCGCCGGAGCTGCTCGCCGGCCGGAAGGTCGCCGAGATCGGCGGCTACCCGGCGACGTTCCACGTGCGCGATTTCCTCAACTGCGTGAAGTCGCGCCGCCAGCCCTTGACCAACGCCGAGGCCGCGTGCTACTCGCACATTGCCTGCCACGCCGCCAACATCGCCATCTTCCTGAACCGGAAGCTCGCTTACGATCCGGCGAAGAACGAATTCATCGGGGACGAGCAGGCCAACCGGCTGCGGTCGGAGGCGATGCGCGAGCCGTGGAGAATCTGAGGACGACGCCCGAGGCGCGCCATGCGCGGCGGCAATGACAAGGACCGAGAAATGCACAAACTAGGCTGCGTCACGTTGCTTCTGACCCTGTGGGCGGCGGCGCCGGCTCAGGCCGCCGAGGAAAACGAAGGGCGGCTGATCGCGATCCTGCGGTCGGACGCGCCGCGGGCGGAAAAGGCGATCACCTGCAAGCGGCTCGTCCTGTACGGCACCAAGGAGGCGGTGCCGGCCCTGGCGGCGCTCCTGCCCGACGCGGAGCTCACCTCGTGGGCGCGCATCGCGCTGGAGGCGATTCCGGGGCCCGAGGCCGACGCCGCCTTGCGCGAGGCCGCCGGCAAGGTCGCGGGGCTCCCGCTGGTGGGCATCGTCAATTCGATCGGCGTGCGCCGCGATGCGGCCGCGGTCGACACGCTCGCCGGACTCCTCGCGAACGACGACGTCGAGGTCGCCTCCGCCGCGGCCGCCGCGCTCGGCGCCATCGGCGGCGCGCCGGCCGCCGCGGTGTTGACCCGCGCCCTGGCCGGCGCCCCCGCCGCGGTGCGTCCCGCCGTGGGCGAGGGCTGCGTCCTATGCGCCGAGAGGCTGCTCGCCGCCGGCATGAGGGACGCCGCCGTGAAACTCTACGACGCGGTCCGCAACAGCGCCGACATGCCCAAGCAGCGCCTCGTCGATGCGACCCGCGGCGCGATCCTCGCGCGGCAGGCCGCCGGCGTTCCGCTTCTGGCCGCGCAGCTTGCCGCGGCCGACAAGGCGCTGTTCGCGCTGGGGCTCACGGTCGCCCGCGAGATGCCCGGCGCCGACGTGACCAAGGCGCTGGCGGCGGCGCTCGAGCGCGCGACGCCCGAGCGGCAGGCGCTGCTCCTCATGGCGCTGGCCGACCGCGACGATCCCTCGACGCTGCCCGCCATCCTCCAGGCGGCGGCGAGCGGATCGAAGCCCGTCAAGCTCGCGGCCATGGGCGTGCTCGGCCGGGTCGGAAGCGCCGCCTGCCTGCCGCTCCTTTTGGACGCCGCCGCGCAGGCCGATGCCGACGTGGCGCAAGCGGCCAAGGCCGCTCTGGAGGATTTGTCCGGCAAGGACGTGGACGCGGAACTCGCCGCGCGCCTCGATGCCGCAGGCGGCCCCATGCGCGCCGTTCTGATCGAGCTTGCGGGCAAGCGGCGCATCGCGGCCGCCGTCCCGGCCCTTATCAAGGCCGCGGATGACGCCGAGGCGGGTGTGCGCGCCGCGGCGCTCACGGCGCTGGGTGCGGCCATCGGCCCGGCCGACCTGGCCTTCCTGATCGGGCGCGCAACGGCGCCCCGGCACGCCGAGGACGGCGAGCCGGCCGAGCGGGCCCTCCTTGCGGCCTGCATCCGCATGCCGGACGGCGAGGCCTGCGCCGCGCAGTTGGCCGATGCCCTCTGGGACCTGCCGGTGTCGACGAAGAGCACCGTCTTGAAAAGGCGCCGCGAGTCGGCGGGGAACTGGGTCTGGGTGCCGGTCTCGCCGCGCAGCACGCTTCTGGAGGTTCTCGGCGCCATGGGCGGCGCCAAGGCGCTCGCGACCATGGTCGAGGCGGCCAAGGACGACGACGCGGAGCTGCAAGACACCGCCATCCGCATGCTCGGCCAGTGGCTGACGACGGATGCGGCGCCTGCGCTCCTCGATCTGACGCGCACGGCGTCCAGCCCCCAGAACCAGGCCCGGGCCTTGCAGGGGTACCTGCGCCTCGCCCGGGATTTCCCCCAGCCGGAGCCGCAGCGCGCCGAAATGTGCGCGGCGGCGCTGCGCGCGGCCAAGCGCCCCGAGGAGCGCAAGCTCGCCCTGGACGCCATGGCCAAGCATCCGAGCATCGCGATGCTCCGCGCGCTCGTCGAGGCCGCGAAGACGCCCGAGCTCAAGGACGAGGCGGGCGCCGCGGCGCTGGCCATGGCGCAGAAGATCGGCGGCGATTCGGCGGACGTCCCCGCGCTGCTGGCCCAGCTCGGCCGCGCGCCCATGAAAATCGAGATCCTCAAGGCCGAGTACGGCGCGGGCGCGACGGTGAAGGATGTGACCGCGACGCTCGCCAGGTACGCGGGCGGCTTTCCGCTGATCCTCCTGCCGTCGCCGAACTACAACACGAGTTTCGGCGGCGATCCCGTTCCCGGAGTCGTCAAGCAGTTGAAGATCGCGTACCGGATCGACGGCAAGCAGGGCGAGGTGACGCTGCGGGAGAACGCGCCCGTCCTCCTACCGGTGCCCGAGTAAGGCGCGGCAGAGGATAACGGCGCTCGGCGGAAAGCGACCGCCGCGGGAGAATCCGCGGGCGCCGCGCGCGGTTCCTCCTATTTCTAATCCGACAGCGCATCGAGCCGGTCGTAGTATTTCTCGACGAGTTTGCGGTCCTTCTCGTTGAGATCGCCGGTCGCGGCCATCGTATCCTCCACATGTTTCTGCATCAGACCCTTCATGTCAGCCGGCAGGCCGGGACTGTCCTTCATCGCCTGCCGAGCCTCCTCGAATTCGCTCGCGTTGAGTTTCGCCATCCCCACGGCCGCCATGCCCATGGTCACGCGCGCCGCGGTCTCGGCCAGGTCCTGGAAGTTCGAGAATCCGTACTTCTTCGCCAGGGCGTGCATCTCCGCGGTCGCCGCCGACGGCGGCTTCCCTGCGCGGGACGCCCAAAAATTGGGATTATCCTTGGTAAGGGCGATCATGCCCTCGATCTTCTTCTCAGTCAGGTAAGGCGTCTTCATGTCCACGGCGGCCCCGCCGCCGCCCGGGGCTCCGGGGGCCGGGGCTCCGGGCTCCGTCTTCGAGCCGCAGGCCGGAAGGAGGAGCACCAAGGACAACAGCACGCAAACTCTCGAACACATAGCCTTACCTCGCATGAACGTTCCGCGGGCGAGAGCGAACACCGCCGCCGAGGCAACCGCGACCGCCGCCCTGTCCGGCGGGATCGACCTCGGACTCCCACGGCGCTCCCTACCACGCGCGAATCCGGACATATGCTACCCACGGGGCGCGTATCAGTCAACGGGCGGAGGCGGCGCGACGCGCGCCTTCACCTCCCGCCCGCCGGCCTCGAGGACCCCGCCTCGGACGCGCCCTCCAGCGGAACCACGGCGGCGCCGTCGAGCTCGATCGCCAGCGCGGAGCCGTCTTCGAAAACGACTTTCACCTTCCGCGGCCGGGCGACGCGGTCGACCAGACGGATCGCGCCGCCGCGAAACTCCGCCGCCACGCCGTCGATGCCGAAGGCGTGGCCGCGGGCTCGATCGACGTACACGTCGCCGTAATGGTCGTAAACGCGGTTGCGCGCCTCCGCCGCGGCGCCGTTGCCCCAGTCGTAGATCGTGAAGCTCCCGATGCCGCCGCCGCCGCGGTCCGCCGTGCCCACATGGCCGTAGTTCTCCATGGTGAAGCCGTAGTCTTCCTTGCCGAAGAACGGCCACACCTTTTCCCAGAGCGGCTTCGCCTTCGGGTTCTCCGGGCAGTACATCATGACGAAGCCCGACCGGAGCGCCGCCGTGCCCCGCTCGAAGAGCACGGGATCGCCGGTGGCGCGGTAGTAATCCATGAAGAGCTCGCAGAAGAGCGTCTGGCGGGAGTCGTTCCACTCCCCGTCGAAGTTCATGACGCCGAAGCCTCCCAGGGCCGGCACATGGATAAAAGGCGGCTGCCAGACCTGCTGGTACATGGACAGCTCGTCCAGGACGCGCCGGCCCCACCGGAGATACTCGTCGCGGCGCGTCGCCCGATAGGCCTCCAGCAGCGCCTCCGCGGTCCAAAACATCGAGAGCGTGTTGGACTTGAACATGCCGCAGCGCGGGACCTTCCGCCCGAGGAACTCCTCCTTGCCCCAACCGCAGCAGGACCAGTAGGTCTCGAAGTCCTCCCAGCGTCCCTGGGGAATGATGTCGCGGATCAGCGCATCGACCGTCTTGAGCGCCGCGCGCCGCCAACGCTCTGCGCCCGTCACCGCCGCAAGCTTCAGCAGGCACGTCGCGCTCATCGCCGACTCGGGCGATTCCCGGAGAACCTCGGAGATCCGCCCCGTGGCCGGCTCGATCCAGGCCGGAAAGAAACCCTTCGCGTCCTGGAGCGAGAGCAGCTTCGTCGCGTAAGTTTCGGCGTAGGCCGCGAGCTTGGGATCGGGCGCGATCTCCTCGTTCCAGCGCAGCATGAGCAGCGCCGTGAAGCTCGCGTCGAGGATGTGATACCAGGCGTCCGTCACGCCCCGCTCCCAAGGCACGCGGTTGGAGTTCGTCCAGTAGCCGGTGGCCCAACCCTTCGACCGGTTGACGCGGACGCCTCCCACCTCCACCTGCTCCATGGCGGTTCGGTAGACGGCGGGGAAGAGCCCGTCGCGCATGGGCGCGGCGAGGGCGAAGGCTTTCGTCAGCTCCGCCTTCTCTCCGAGGGCGGCGTCGCCCTTGCGGCGGGCCCAGCGCGCCACGCCCGTCGCCGACCTGAGCGACGAAAACCACGCCTGGTTCCAGATCGACAGGAACTCGCGTTGATCCATGGGCCCCGGGTAGTTGGGCGATTCCGTCGTGTTGGCGATGAATTTGGGAGCCCCGACGCGGACGCCATCCAAGGTGAACTCCTGCCAAATGGCCTCCTTCCACGACTCGAAGGCCCAGCGGTACGTGTGGGTCACATAGGCGTCCAACGGCGCCGTCGCGGGCTCGCCCCGCTCGAAGAGCGGCCGGCCCCAGCGCGTCCAGAGAAACGCCGCCGTCCGCGCCCACGGATTGGGCGGCGCCGCGGGGTCCTCGTAGGCCGTCGCATAGAACCCCAGCTCCACCGTGCCGGGGCCGAGGACCATGCCCGGCGCCCGGTGGTAGTGAACATGGCCGATGATTTTCGTCTGGCCGAGCCCCAGGACCAGGGTTCGGGCGGGCGCATCGATGTCCATGAACCACGGCGTCGCCGCGGCGGCCCCGCAGATATCCAGGTCCGGGACGATGGCGAGAACGCGCGGCCCCGCCGCGGCGATCAACGCCGGCGAGCGGAAGACATGCTGCGCGATGCAGTCCCCGGCGTTCGGGGCCAGGTGCGGCGCCCACCAGAAATCGACGTCTTCCGGAAGGCGGAAGGTCAGGGCCGCCTCGTCTTGGGCGACGGCCTTCGGGAGCGTCCAAGTCAGACGCAGCCGCGTCCAGCCATCGCCGGCGGCGGCCACGGCCACCGCCGGCGGCTCGACGCCTTTCACCGCCGGCAGCGCGCAGCGCGCGTATTCCCTCCCGCCGCGGCGCAGCGCGTATTCCCCGCTCTCCAGGCGCGCGATCGCCGTGCCGCCGTCATCGCCGGCCGCCGCGAACGCCGCCCAGACCAAGGTGACGACCGGCATGTAACGCATGACTATCCTCCTTCTCCCTCGGGTTGTCTCCCGATCGGACCGTTGTTGCCGGCGCGCGAGCTCGTTTTCCGCCGCAGCCCCCCGCGGGCTCACGCGGGGGGCGTTTCTCCGCCCGGCGCCGCGAGCGGGGAAATCGGCACGCCCAGGACGGCCGCCACCGCGCGCAGCAGCGTCGCCTCCCGCGGGGTCACCATGCCGTCCACCGCCACGCACGCCATGCATGCGCCGAGAATGCGGCGCTTCAGGAGCGGCTCGGCTTCGGCCAGCTCTCCCAGCGCCGCGTCGACGTCGTCCAGCGCGCATTGCTCCCGGGGCAGCGGCGCGCCGGTCTGACCCACGCGGGCCATGCCCGCGTCGAAGGCTCGGCGCACCTCGGCGGCGTCGCTCTGGCCGGCGTGCGCCAGCGCCGACAGCACGCGGATCAACGCCGGTAGGAGCGGAGCCAGGCGCCCGTGGCGAGCGGCCGGCGGCTGAGCCATTCCGAAGTGCACATCCAAGTTTCGAAGCACCATGCTGCGAACGGCGTACTCCATGAGCTCCACCTTGTCGTCGGCGTGAATGAGCCGGTCGACGTCCTGGCGGAAGGCGAGATACTGCGCGGGCGAAAGCAGGCTGAGCGCCGGGAAAGTGGTGTCGATGAGGGCCAGCCGCGCTTCCTCGGGCAGCCCGTCGATCAAGGGCGCGAGCCCTTCGGTCGTCTGGCGCACCCGTTCCCCGGCCATGGTGCGCAGCGTTTCGAGCTGCCGCCCGCGCATGGCCGGGTCGCGGTCCAGAAGCACGGCGTACACCACCGCCCGGGCATCGTACGGCTCGCGCGCCGCCTCGCGAAGCGGCGGGGGAATGGCCGCGAGCATCTCCGCCGAAAGAAGCATGTCCTCCAAGCCCGGCACGCCGATGCGTCCAAGGACGGCCGCCGGGTCGACGGCAATGGCGGCGGCGGCGCCGCCGAGCACCGCGCCGAAAACCCGCGCCGGCGGGCGCGCGCGTTTCGTCTCCGCCTCGAGCAGCGCGGCCGAGACCGCGACGGGTTCGACCCGCGCCGGGAACTTGCCGTCGAAGCGCGGGTCGATGCGCTTGATCCGGTCGGCCAGCGGCGGGTGGGTGTCGAAGATCCGCCGACTGAAGCTGCCGAAGGCGTTCCCGAAAAACATGTGGCTGATCTCTTCGGCGTTCTGATTGTGGACCTCCGACGTTTCGCCGCGGCCGCCGATTTTCTTGAGCGCGCCGGCGATACCGTCGGGAAGCCGCGTAAACTGCACGGCCGAGGCGTCGGCCAGGTACTCGCGCTGGCGCGCGACGGCGCTCTTGATCGCCCGGGCGAAGAAAAACCCGATGGAGCCGATGACGACCAACCCCACGCCCAAGATCGCCATGACCACGACCGCTCCGCCGCCGCTCCTGCTGCGGCTCCGGCCGACGTGGCGCATGCTGCGCAGGACGATCCGGCCGATCAGCGCCAGGACGAGAATCCCGTACAGAATGCCCACCAGGCGCAGGTTCAGCCGCATGTCGCCGTTCAGGATGTGGCTGAACTCGTGGGCGATGACGCCCTGCAACTCGTCGCGATCGAGGTACTTCAGGCACCCGTGCGTGACGCCGATCACGGCGTCGCGCGGGTCGTGGCCGGCGGCGAAGGCGTTGATGCCCGCTTCGGCGTCCATCATGTAGACCGGCGGGACGGGCATGCCCGCGGCCAGGGCCATCTCCTCCACGACGTTGAGCAGGCGCCGTTCGGCCGGCTCGTGCGTCTGCGGGTCGATCCTCCGCGCGCCCAGCAACACGGCCACGGCGTGGCCGCCGGAGGCCAGTTGCGCCGTCTTGTACAGGCTGCTCAGCAGGATCACGGCCAGCGTGCCCGCCGCCACGATGAGGAACAATTCCGGGTGCCAAAACGAGCCGGCGTACGCATTGGGGTCGCCGGGCCTGGCGTCGTACCCGGCCACCAGCATCATGCCGAACCAGACGACGAGATAGAGCGCGGCGATGATGCCTACCACGGCCAGCGCGAGGAACCAGATCAGCCGCCCTGTGCGCCGCCGCGCCTTGTCCTGGTGCTCGAAGAAATCCATGCGCCCTTCCCGCGCGATAGCTCAGCGGCGCATCAGTTGAAGGAGACCTTCGGCGCCTCGCGCTCCTCGCGGGACTCCACCTCGAACAGGCTCGCTTCCCGGAAGTTGAACATGCCGGCGAAGATCACGTTGGGGAAAGTCTCCCGCCCCGTGTTGTAGGTCATCACGGCGTCGTTGTACGCCTGCCGGGCGAAGGCGACCTTGTTCTCGGTGGAGGCGAGTTCCTCCTGGAGCGCGAGCATGTTCTGGTTGGCCTTGAGGTCGGGGTAGTTTTCGGCCAGGGCGAACAGCCGGCCGAGCGCGCCGACCAACTGCCCCTCGGCGCTGCCCAGCGACGTCATCGCCGCCGGGTCGCCCGGGTTGGCCGCCGCCCGCCGGCCCGCGTCCACCGCCAGGCCGCGGGCCTGGATGACGGCATTGAGCGTCTCGCGCTCGTGCTTCATGTAGCCCTTGGCCGTTTCCACCAGGTTGGGAATCAGGTCGTAGCGGCGCTTGAGCTGCACGTCGATCTGCGCAAACGCGTTCTTGTAACGGTTGCGCAGCAGGACCAGCTTGTTGTAGATGCCGATCACGACCAAGACGAGCACGACGATGACCGCGCCGACGGCGATCAGAACCCAGTAGGCGGGGGTGATCATGTTCACGCTCCCTTCAAGTCACACCGTAGCCGCGGCGGCGGCGCACCGGCCGCGCCGGGGCCCTGCCGCCTTCGTTTCGCCCTGATCCTACTTCCCCGCGCGGCGGAGGTCAACCGGAAGCCGCCCTTCACTCCCGCGCGAAGTGGGCGTCGAAGGCGAACTCCGAGGGCGCGAAGTCCAGCATCCGCGCGAACAGCGCCGCCTCCGCCGCGCCGTGGTCGCGGTTCATGCCGCTGTCCTCCCACTCGACCGAGAGCGGACCCTGGTACCCGATCTCGTTCAGGGCGCGGATGATCGCCTTGAAATTGATCGAGCCATGGCCGAGGGAGCGGAAGTCCCAGTAGCGCTCCGGGTGCCCGAAGTCGAGGTGCCCGCCGAAAACGCCCGCCGGCGTCGGGACCGGCGACCAGTAGACGTCCTTGAGGTGGACGTGGAAAATGCGGTCCCGGAAGCGGCGGATGAAGCCCACATAGTCGACGCCCTGGTACCCGAAATGGCTCGGGTCGTAGTTGAAGCCGAAGCGCGGGTGCCGGCCGACGGCCTCGACGGCGCGCGCCGCGCTGGACACGTCGAAGGCGATCTCGGTCGGGTGGACCTCCAGGCCGAAATAGACGTCCTCCTTCTCGAAGACGTCGAGAATGGGCCCCCACCGCTGGGCGAAGTCGTCGAAGCCCCGGTCGATCTGCTCGGGCAGGACCGGCGGAAACGAGTAGACGAGATGCCAGATGGCGCTTCCCGTGAAGCCGTTGACCACCACGCGCTCGAGCCGCTTCTTGACGGACGGCGGCGCCTTGTCGAAGAACTTCCGCGCCGCGCGCGCCGTGTCCATCATCTCCCTGGCGGCGCGCTGCCGGACGCCCTCCGGCTTGCCGTCGCCCCAGACGTGCGGCGGCAGGATGGCCTTGTGGCGCTCGTCGATGGGGTCGCACACCGCCTGCCCGACGAGGTGGTTGCTGAGGGCATAGGCCGCGAGCTTCGCCTTGCCGAGCTCCCGCCACCTCCGGGCGCAGTAGTCGCCCTTGGCGAGGGCGCGCCGGACGTCGAAAATGTCGCCCCAGCAGCAGAGCTCCAGGCCGTCGTACCCGAACTGCTTGGCCTTGGCGCAGAGCGTCCCGAAGGGGAGATCGGCCCACTGGCCGCAGCACAACGTGATCGGTCGAGCCATAGAACCTCCTTTGTCGCCGCGTTCGCGGGCTCTTGCCCGGCGCTCGCTCCCGTAGCGAAGCGCGGGGGCAAGGGCGTGATGCTACGCTCCCCGGCGGGCTTCGACAAGGCTCGGCGTCACTCCCGGGCGGCGGCGAGACGCTCGTCGGCGAGGTCCAGGCGGTACATGATCTGGTTGTAGTCGTAGCGCGGCGTGGCGACGGGGTTGCCCGAGAAGGTCTGCGTGTAGGTGCCCTCGAAGTAGATCAACCGGCCGCCTTCCTGATCGAAAACGGGATGCTGCACGGGATTGTAGAAGCTGTAATCGGCGTGGGTCACGATTTTCTTGGCGCGGCGCCACGGGCCCGTGGGCGCCCCCGCCTCCGCATACCAGATCTCGCCGAGCATCGAGGTGCCGAAATGCTGCCCGGCGATCAGCACCCATTTCCGCCGATACGCGTTCCAGCACACCGACCCCCGATGCATCCTCACCGTCGCCCCCGAATCGACATCGCGGGGCTGCATGCGCGCCTCCGCCGCCGGAATCAGGCCGGCCGCGATCAGCTTCCGCTCGCCCTCCGCATCGACGGGCGGCGCGCCGCGGGTCCAGCGCCAGCGCACCCGGCCTTCAGCGTCTCGTTCGATGCGCGGGTTCGACGCCGTCGAGCCTTCGGCCAGGCACGACCACGCCTCGTAGCTTTCCGGGGTTTTGAAATGCGCCAGCGCGGCCGGAACGCGCACGGTGGGGAACGTCTCGCCGAGGTACAGGTACTCCACCTCGCCCTCGCGGTGCCGGAAAGGATGCGCCTGCCCCGGAAAGCGCCAGCGCGCATCCATGGGCAGCGCCGCGATCTTCTCGAACTCCTGGCGGGCGTCGTCGTAGATCGCCAGGCCGTGGCCGAGCATCTTGCTGAGCCCTTCCATGTGGGCGTAGTGGCAGACGAGCCGCTCCCTGCCCGTCTCGTCGGGCAGGGCGGCGAAGGCGTCGGCCCAGATCAAGCCGCGCTCCACCCCGAGGCGGCACATCGGGCGGCTGAAGCCCTCCTTGTCGACAAAGTAGCGCAGATCGACGCCGCGGGCGGGATCGAGCCCGCCGCCGCCGGGAAGGTCCGAGACGGCGCCGGCCATCCAGAAGTGTCCCAGGGGATAACGCATCCTCCCCGTGTCGCCCCAGAACCAGAAAAGCTTCCCGTCGTAGGGAACGGCGAAGGCCGAGTCCTGGCCGGCGACCTTGCCGCTTCCAAGCGGTTCGGCGAGGGGCGTCGCCTCGCCCAGGAGCACGCTGTCGCGGTAGATCCCCTCGCCCGTCACGCGATAGAGCCGCTCGGCGATGTTCACGCGCGTAAGGCGGATCTCCGCCCGCCCGCCCGGCTGGGGCGTGAGCGCCATGCCGGCGTAGCCGAAGCCGTCCTTTCGGAAGGAGTAACCGTGGCTCCGGACGGTGAAGAAGATCGGCTGCCCCATGAGGCCCGGCTCGTCGAAGGCGACCCAGCCGCCGCTGTCCGTCACGAAGATCATCCGGTTGACCGTCTCCAGTTCCACGAGCGGCACGCCGCGCCCCGTCGCCTCGTCGACGGCGCGAATGCCGAAGCGCGCGCCGGTCTGGGCGGCGCAACAAACCGCCAAGCCGAGCCAAGCGGCGGCCGCGGCGCGCCAAGCGCTTTTCCCGACGAACATGCAGGCACCTCCCTCCGCAAAGAGCACGATTCTTCCATGCAATCGGCCGGCGCAGCCATCGCTTTCGCCGGCGCTACTTGAAGCCCGCGACGGTCTTCTCGTCGGCCCACAACACGCAGAAGGCATCCATCCCTTCCGGCAGCGCCACTTGCTCCGCGGGCACTTCCTCCCAGCACCTGAGGTCGCGCGATGCCAGCACCTGCGCGCCGCCCTCCGCCCGGGCGAGATACAGGAAAACGCGCGTTCCGTCGAAAAGCACCCGCGGCGCGCGCGTCCCAAGGGCGCCGAGGGGCGCCGACGCGCTCACGTAGCTCGCCGCGGGTCCGCGCCCGAGCGCCATGCGGCAGGTGCGGACGTTGCCGTCCTCGTACCACAGAAAGTTGCGCGCGCCCCGGAGGAGCGCCGGCCCGCGCACATCGCCGCCGCGGGCCAGGACGACCTCGGGCGCCGTCCACGCCGCGAGATCCGCGCTCCGCGCCGCGCAAATCCGCGCCCGTCCCAGGCGGTGTCCGAAGAAAAGCTCGTAGCGCCGTTCCTCGGGCGCGAAGCCGATGCAGGGGTCGCAGACCTCGCCCAGCGGCGGCCCCTCGGGCGCCACCTCCTTGAAAGGCCCAAGCCGGACGAAATCCTCCGTCTCCGCCGCGAGCAGCGCGCCGCCGCGGGCGATCACGAGCGCGTAGCCGTTCGCGCCGCGGCACGCCGAGATGCCCCCCACTTTCCCGCCGAGCTCCGCGCCGCCGCCGAGTTCCCGCCAGACCAGGCCATCGTCGCTCGCCGCGCCGTGGAGGGCGCCGCCCCGCGCGAACAGCATGAGGCGCCGCGCCCCCGGGGGAACCGGCGCGAGGTCCTCGATCGGGGCCGGCCGCGAGGCCCGCGGCGCGCCCAGCTCGAGCCGCCAGAGGGCGACGCTGTAGGGCGGGGCCGGCACGGCGCGCGGATCGAAGCCGAGCCACGGGGGAGTTTCGATCCCGACGGCGGCCTCCCCGACCCCTTGCGCCGCGTCGGCCGCCTCGCAGGCGCCGGGGGCGTTGCGGGCTCCGGGATCCGGATGGGCGCAGAGACAGAGCGAGCCCTCGCCCGAAAATTCGTTCCCGCGCAGCTCGATGGCCAGCCGCCGCCACGCCGGGGTCGGGTTCACGACGGCGAGGGTCAGCCAGGTCTTGTCGACGGTCACGCCGCAGACGACCTCGAGCGGCGCCGGGTCGCCCGTCACGTCGGCGCCGAGGGCGCCGAAGCCGTGCCGGAACATGATTAGCGGCAGGGCGCAGGGCTCGAAGGCCGCCGCCGTCGCCGTGGTCTTGATGGCGCCGATGACATTCACCGTCTGGGCGAAGTTGGCCATGGCGAACACGCGGCGCCACCTGATCATCTCGCACAGCCCCGCCGCGACGCCCAGGCCGTCGCGCCAGGCGTACCTGACGCCGTAGTCGCCGTACACGTGGGGCGCATCGCCCCAGGCGTAGTTCCACTCATCCAGCGCGAGCGGCACCCGCGCCCGGGCGGCGCCGAACACCGCGCGGCAGGTTTCCAGGTGCCTCTCGGCCTTGTCCCTGACGGCATCGCGCATACTCAGGACGTGGCGGAGCGTGTCGGCGTGCGTCGCGCAGTAGAAGTGCTCGCTCAGCAGCGTCATGTCGCCGCCGCACCCCTCGAGCATGCCGCGGCTCCAGGCGCCCGTCGCGCCGACGCCCACGATCTGAATGGACGGATCCACGGCGCGCATGGCCGCGGCGAAGGCTTTGTGCCGCTCGATGTAGCGCTCCAGCGGCACGTTGCCGTGCTGCCAGTCGCCGTACATCTCGTTGCCGATGCCCCACCATTTGACGCGGTACGGCCGCGCGCGCCCGTTCTCGGCGCGCCTTCGGCCCCATTGCGTGTCGGCGTCGCCGTTGGCGTATTCGACCAGCGCCGCCGCCATCTCGGACGTTCCGAGGCCCGCGTTGACGACGACGTAGGGCTCGGTCCGGAGGGTGCGGCAAAAGGTCATGAACTCATCGATCCCCACATCGTGGTGCTCGATGCCGGGCCAAGAGGGATTCTTGACGGGCGCGCGCTTGTCGGGGTCCCCGATGGCGTCCCACCAGTCGTGGCCGCTGACGAAGTTGCCGCCGGGCCAGCGGTACACGGGCGCATCGAGCGCCGCGAGAAGCGCGAGCGTGTCCGGGCGGAAGCCGTGGACGTTGTCGGCCGGCATGAGCGAGACGGCGCCGATGCGCGCCGCGCCGCCGCGAAGGAGGATTTCGAGGGCCCCGCGCGCCGCGCCGCGCCGCGCCGCAACCTCGAACTTGTGCGCCGTCCAGGCATCCTTGAGGGGGAAGACGGCCACGGCGCGCTCGTCCTCTCCCTCGCCCCAGACAAGGCGCGCCTCGAGGGCGGCGGGCGCGCCGCTCGTCTTGCGCGCGACGATGCGGCCCGCGTAGGCGCGGCCCGCGCAGAGCGCGAGCCCGCCGTGGCGGATGCCCGCCCACGCGCCGGCCTCGCAGCCGAGCGCGACCGACCGGCGGCCGGCGTAAGGCTCCCGCTCGTCCATGCCGACGTCGAAGGAACCGCCGCCGCCGAAGCCGCTCCACGGCGACGGGGACTCCGCCGCGTCTTTCCCGGCCGCGCCGGCCACGGGGTGGAAAAACTTGCGGTCCTGGAGCATCTCGGCCCAGATGCCGTTGTAGATGCAGTTCCCCATGTGCTCGATGAACTGGCCGTAGATCCGGGGCGAGATCGGCGACAGGTCGGCGTTCAGGTCCACGCTCACCGCCGCGGGCGCCGCGGGATCTCCTCCTCCCGGTGCGGGGGCAGCCCCCACCGTAGCGGCAAGAATGCAGAAAAGCGCGCCGCAGGCCGGGAGCAGGAGTTTCCTCGCCATCCGTTCCTCCTTCCGGGCGGCTGCCGCCGGACGCAGCCGAGACGGCGCGAACGCCGCCGCATTCCCGGACTCGGGCACTCGGTATATTACGCGCCCGAGGGCGCGGAGGAAAGCCCTTAAACGCGGCCCAGGACCCTTCGGCAGACCCGCGGCCGCGGTTCGAGGACGGCGGCAACGGCTGTCCGCGCGGCGGGCGTCGTGACCGCGCGTTAACGACGCCCGCCGCCCCTTTCCCGCCCCCGGCGACGCTTTCACGCTCCCGGCGGACCCGCCCCGGCCATCCTCCGGAAATGATTGGCCTTGCGGCTTGGGAAGGGTACAATAAACATAGGAGCGTGACGGTGGCGTGTCTCGGTTCTCGGCACGCGATGATACCGCCCTTTCGCTTGAAGGATCCCGTGCCGAATCCGTCCGGCGGGACGCCGGTCCGTCTTTCGCGCCGAAGGAGGAGATGGTGATTACGCCCGAGGAACTGTCTTTCGCACGACTCGTCCTCAAGAAAGGCTGGGTGCCCAAGGACGCCCTCGAGCAGGCGCTCAAGGACGTCGACCGCCTGCGCAACGAGGATCCGAGCCTGACGCTCTACGGCTATCTCGCCGAGCGCGGGCTCCTCTCCACCGACCGCATCGATGCGGCCTGGAACGAGGTCCAAAGCGCCCCCGTCGCTGCCCGGCCGGCGCCCGCCCGCGCGCGGCCCCGCCGCGAGGAGGACTACGCCCCTGAGGACGAAGAGGATGAGGGTCCGCAGAACGCGGTTCAGGCCGTCATTCAGTACTTCCGGAACATGCCCTTTTGGGGCGCCTCCGCGCTGCTTCACCTCGTCGTCATTATCCTCCTGATGAATATAGTTAGAGGCGTGGAAGAGAAAAAAGTCGAGGAAGTGTCCATCGGCGTGGTCATGAAACAGGCGGCGCCCAAGCCGCCGACCTACGACCCCTTGCGCAAACGCGACATCAAGCGCCGCGAGTTCGTCCCGGGCCCCACGAACAAGGATCTCAAGGATCCCGTCATCATTAAGCGGGAGGTCACCGAGGTCACGGCCGACATCCCCCTGGGCACGAGTCTTGAGAACGTGACCAACGTTCAGATCGGCGACCCCAACGTCGTCTCGACCGGCGTCAACGATGCGATCGGCATCGGCGGCGGCGCGGCGGGCGCGTACGGGCAGCGTTGGGGCAAGGGCTCGCTCAGCAACGAGGGCGGCAGCGAAGCCACCGAGAGCGCCGTGCGCGCCGCCTTGGAATGGCTCATGCGCCACCAAAACGAGGACGGAAGCTGGTCCTGCCACGACTTCACCTCGCGCTGCGACAAGTCCGCCGGCCCCTGCAAAAACCACCCCGACAACGTCGATCCCGCCGGCGGCGACGGGCGGGGCTGGAAGGACCACGACATCGGCGTCACCGCGCTGGCCATGCTCGCCTTCACGGGCTTCGGCCATTCGCACCGCGCGGGAACCTACGACGACTATGTCGAGGTCCTCAAGAAGGCCTGCAACTTCATGCGCTCCGTCCAAATCAAGGGCACCAACGACCCGAACTACGACGGATGCTTCCGCCGGATCGAATCGATCCCCAAGGACAAGTCCAAGGAAGCCGAGGTCGATGAGGACCAACAGTGGATGTACGACCACGCCATCGCCACCATGGCGATGGGGGAGCTTCTGGCGCTTTCCGGCGATTACCTCAACCTCCGGCGCACGGTGGAGGACGCGGCCATGTTCTGCATCCGCGCCCAGAATGAGGGCTGGGCCTGGCGCTACAGCGTCAAGCTCGGCGACAACGACACCTCCGTGACGGGCTGGATGGTGCTCGCCCTCAAGACCGTCGGCGTCTGCCGCGCTCTCGGCTACGTGAGCATGCCGAGCGCCGACGAGCTCGATCAGGCCTACAAGGGCGCGGTCAGGTGGTTCGACCACGCGACCAGCACCTCGACGGGCTTCACGGGTTACAAATCCCCCGGCGACGAGGGCTCGCGCCTGCCCGAACTGGACCAGATCAAGGGCGGCTACCCCTTCACCAAGGAGCAGTCCTGCATGACCGCGGTGAGCGTCCTCTGCCGCCTCTTCGCGGGCCAATCGCGCAACAACGAAACCATCAAAAAAGGCGTCATCAACGTCCTCACGAAGCATCCGCCCAAGTGGCAGAAGCGCGAGGGCAAGGTCCTGAGCACCATCAACTTCTACTACTGGTACTACGCCACCCTGGCGATGTTCCAGTACGGCGGCGGGCTCTGGAAGGAGTGGAACGAGAAGATGGTGGACGCGCTCGTCCCCACGCAGCGCGTTCTCAACCAGCCGCAGGGCCGGAGCTGCGAGGACGGCTCCTGGGATCCCATCGACGAATGGAGCCTCGCCGGCGGCCGTGTGTACGTGACGGCCATGGGCGCCCTCACCCTCGAGGTCTACTACCGCTTCGAACGCACCCAGGAGACGTACAGGTAAAGAGCCGCGTCAAGCACCCGGCGCGGGAGGCGTTCCGGCGGGGCTCCGCCCCGCGCACCTCCCTCATGGGAGCGATCTCGAAAAGCAGCACGGCAAGCGCCGCCGCCGAAGCCGCTCCACGGCGGCGCGGTCTCCGCCGCGTCTTCCCCGCCCGCGCCGACGACAGGGTGGAAGAACTTCCGGTCCTGAAGCATCTCGGCCCGGATGCCGTTTTACGCACCCGAGGCCGAGGAGGAAAGCCCTTGAATGCGCTCGGCCGCCCTGCCCGGAAATAACTGGCCTTGCGGCTCGGGAGGGATACAATAAACGTAGGAGCGTAACGGTGGCGTGTCTCGGTTCTCGGCACGCGATCATACCGTCTTCTCGCGTGAAGGATCCCGTGCCGAATCCGTCCGGCGGGACGCCGGTCCGTCTTTCGCGTCGAAGGAGGCGATGATGATTACGCCCGAGGAACTGTCTTTCGCACGACTCGTCCGCAAGAAGGGCTGGGTGCCCAAGGACGCCCTCGAGCAGGCGCTCAAGGACGTCGACCGCCTGCGCAACGAGGATCCGAGCCTGACGCTCTACGGCTATCTCGCCGAGCGCGGGCTCCTCTCCACCGACCGCATCGATGCGGCCTGGAACGAGGTCCAAAGCGCCCTCGCCGCTGCCCGGCCGGCGCCCGCCCGCGCGCGGCCCCGCCGCGAGGAGGACTACGCCCCCGAGGACGAAGAGGATGAGGGTCCGCAGAACGCGGTTCAGGCCGTCGTTCAGTACTTCCGGAACATGCCCTTCTGGGGCGCCTCCGCGCTGCTTCACCTCGTCGTCATCATCCTCCTGTTGAACATCGTCAGAGGCGTGGAAGAGAAAAAGCCCGAGGACAAGCCGTTCGTCATAGGCCCGACGCCGAAGGTAGCGCACAAGCCGCCGGTCTACGACCCCACGCGCAAACGCGACATCAAGCGCCGCGACTTCGTCCCGGGCCCCACGGACAAGGATCTCAAGGATCCCGTTATCATCAAACGGGAGGTCGACGAGGTCACGGCCGACATCTCCCCGGGCACGAGTCTTGAGAACGTGACCAACGTTCAGATCGGCGACCCCAACGTCGTCTCGCCCGGCGTCAACGATGCGATCGGCATCGGCGGCGACGCGGCGGGCGCGTATGGAACGCCGTATGAATCGCGCATCACCAGGAACTCGCCCGACGGCAGCGTAGAAACCGAGGACGCCGTGCGCGCCGCCTTGGAATGGCTCAGGCGCCACCAAAACGAGGACGGAAGCTGGTCCTGCCACGACTTCACCTCGCGCTGCGACAAGTCCGCCGGCCCCTGCAAAAACCACCCCGACAACGTCGATCCCGCCGGCGGCGACGGGCGGGGCTGGAAGGACCACGACATCGGCGTCACCGCGCTGGCCATGCTCGCCTTCACGGGCTTCGGCCATTCGCACCGCGCGGGAACCTACGACGACTATGTCGAGGTCCTCAAGAAGGCCTGCAACTTCATGCGCTCCGTCCAAATCAAGGGCACCAACGACCCGAACTACGACGGATGCTTCCGCCGGATCGAATCGATCCCCAAGGACAAGTCCAAGGAAGCCGAGGTCGATGAGGACCAACAGTGGATGTACGACCACGCCATCGCCACCATGGCGATGGGGGAGCTTCTGGCGCTTTCCGGCGATTACCTCAACCTCCGGCGCACGGTGGAGGACGCGGCCATGTTCTGCATCCGCGCCCAGAATGAGGGCTGGGCCTGGCGCTACAGCGTCAAGCTCGGCGACAACGACACCTCCGTGACGGGCTGGATGGTGCTCGCCCTCAAGACCGTCGGCGTCTGCCGCGCTCTCGGCTACGTGAGCATGCCGAGCGCCGACGAGCTCGATCAGGCCTACAAGGGCGCGGTCAGGTGGTTCGACCACGCGACCAGCACCTCGACGGGCTTCACGGGTTACAAATCCCCCGGCGACGAGGGCTCGCGCCTGCCCGAACTGGACCAGATCAAGGGCGGCTACCCCTTCACCAAGGAGCAGTCCTGCATGACCGCGGTGAGCGTCCTCTGCCGCCTCTTCGCGGGCCAATCGCGCAACAACGAAACCATCAAAAAAGGCGTCATCAACGTCCTCACGAAGCATCCGCCCAAGTGGCAGAAGCGCGAGGGCAAGGTCCTGAGCACCATCAACTTCTACTACTGGTACTACGCCACCCTGGCGATGTTCCAGTACGGCGGCGGGCTCTGGAAGGAGTGGAACGAGAAGATGGTGGACGCGCTCGTCCCCACGCAGCGCGTTCTCAACCAGCCGCAGGGCCGGAGCTGCGAGGACGGCTCCTGGGATCCCATCGACGAATGGAGCCTCGCCGGCGGCCGTGTGTACGTGACGGCCATGGGCGCCCTCACCCTCGAGGTCTACTACCGCTTCGAACGCACCCAGGAGACGTACAGGTAAAAAGCCGCGTCAAGAGGCGATGATGATTACGCCCGAGGAACTGGCTTTCGCACGACTCGTCCGCAAGAAAGGCTGGGTGCCCAAGGACGCCCTCGAGCAGGCGCTCAAGGACGTCGACCGCCTGCGCAGCGAGGATCCGAGCCTGACGCTCCAGGGCTATCTCGCCGAGCGCGGGCTCCTCTGCACCGACCGCATCGATGCGGCCTGGAACGTGGTCCAAAGCGCCCTCGCCGCTGCCCGGCCGGCGCCCGCCCGCGCGCGGCCCCGCCGCGAGGAAGACTACGCCCCCGAGGACGAGGATGAGAGTCCGCAGAACGCGGTTCAGGCCGTCGTTCAGTACTTCCGGAACATGCCCTTCTGGGGCGCCTCCGCGCTGCTTTATCTCGTCGTTATCGTTCTCCTGTTGAGCATCGCCAGAGGCGTGGAAGAGAAAAAGCCCGAGGACAACCCGCTCGTCATAGGCCCGCCGCCGAAGGTAGCGCACAAGCCGCCGCCCTACGACCCCACGCGCAAACGCGACATCAAGGGCCGCGAGTCCGTCCCGGGCCCCACGAACAAGGATCGCAAGGATCCCGTCATCATTAAGCGGGAGGTCGACGAGATCATGGCCGACATCCCCCTGGGCACGAGGCTTGAGAACCTGACCAATGTTCAGATCGACGACCCCAACGTCGGGCCGGGCGTGGATTGGCAGCGTTGGGACGAGGACCCGCTCAAGGACGAGGGCGGCAGCGTAGAAACCGAGGACGCCGTGCTCGCCGCCTTGGAATGGCTCATGCGCCACCAAAACGAGGACGGAAGCTGGTCCTGCCACGACTTCACCTCGCGCTGCGACAAGTCCGCCGGCCCCTGCAAAAACCACCCCGACAACGTCGATCCCGCCGGCGGCGACGGGCGGGGCTGGAAGGACCACGACATCGGCGTCACCGCGCTGGCCATGCTCGCCTTCACGGGCTTCGGCCATTCGCACCGCGCGGGAACCTACGACGACTATGTCGAGGTCCTCAAGAAGGCCTGCAACTTCATGCGCTCCGTCCAAATCAAGGGCACCAACGACCCGAACTACGACGGATGCTTCCGCCGGATCGAATCGATCCCCAAGGACAAGTCCAAGGAAGCCGAGGTCGATGAGGACCAACAGTGGATGTACGACCACGCCATCGCCACCATGGCGATGGGGGAGCTTCTGGCGCTTTCCGGCGATTACCTCAACCTCCGGCGCACGGTGGAGGACGCGGCCATGTTCTGCATCCGCGCCCAGAATGAGGGCTGGGCCTGGCGCTACAGCGTCAAGCTCGGCGACAACGACACCTCCGTGACGGGCTGGATGGTGCTCGCCCTCAAGACCGTCGGCGTCTGCCGCGCTCTCGGCTACGTGAGCATGCCGAGCGCCGACGAGCTCGATCAGGCCTACAAGGGCGCGGTCAGGTGGTTCGACCACGCGACCAGCACCTCGACGGGCTTCACGGGTTACAAATCCCCCGGCGACGAGGGCTCGCGCCTGCCCGAACTGGACCAGATCAAGGGCGGCTACCCCTTCACCAAGGAGCAGTCCTGCATGACCGCGGTGAGCGTCCTCTGCCGCCTCTTCGCGGGCCAATCGCGCAACAACGAAACCATCAAAAAAGGCGTCATCAACGTCCTCACGAAGCATCCGCCCAAGTGGCAGAAGCGCGAGGGCAAGGTCCTGAGCACCATCAACTTCTACTACTGGTACTACGCCACCCTGGCGATGTTCCAGTACGGCGGCGGGCTCTGGAAGGAGTGGAACGAGAAGATGGTGGACGCGCTCGTCCCCACGCAGCGCGTTCTCAACCAGCCGCAGGGCCGGAGCTGCGAGGACGGCTCCTGGGATCCCATCGACGAATGGAGCCTCGCCGGCGGCCGTGTGTACGTGACGGCCATGGGCGCCCTCACCCTCGAGGTCTACTACCGCTTCGAACGCGCCCGGGAGACGTACAGGTAAAAAGCCGCGTCAGGCACCCGGCCCGGGAGGCGTTCCGGCGGGGCTCCGCCCCGCGCGCGACCGCCGCGTCAGGCGCCACTGGAAAAAGGCCCACGCCGTCAAGAGCAGCAGACAGAGCGCGAACAGCGCGCCAAGCCGCCAGGTGGCGGTCTCCTCGCCGAGAAAGGCAGCCGGCGCCTCGCCCAGCTCGCGCAGCTCCCGGGCGACGAACTGCGGGCTCGCCTTCGGGCCGCGCCGCCCCTCGTAGGTGCCGAGCTTGAAGAAAAGCGCTTCCGTCTCGACGGGCGTGCGCATCGCGAAGCGGGGCGGCGGCGTGATCAAGTCCACCACGTAGCCATCGTTGCCGGAGGGATCGACGAGGAAGGCGCGATAGATGAATTCGACATCGCCCGCCTTCGCCTCCAGCGCGACGGCGAAGGAATCCAGATAGAGCGCCTTGATGCGCACGGCGCGCCCACGGAGGGAATCAGCCGCGGTGGTGAACAGCGGGTACTCGACGGGCACGGCCTCCTCGGCGATCGCCTCGGGCGCGGCCGCGCTCAGGTAGGCCACCAGCGCGCGGTACTGCAGGCTTGCCTGCTCGATCTCTTCGCCGTCTTTCACGCCCGCAAGCATGCCTGTCCACCGCGGATCGTCGCGATCAACGGGCGGCGTGTCCGCCGGCAGGGCCGCTTTCAGGCCCCCTTCCACGCGGGCGGCGCCGCGCCGCGCGCGCGCCTCCATCATGGGAGCGATCTCGAAAACCAGCACGGCAAGCACCGCCGCCGCCATGACGAGAATGAGAACGAGCCAGCGGAACTCCCGCGTTTCCCAGTAACGAATCTTCCGGGCCATGGGCGCTCCTCCACTCCGTCTCGACCGAAGCCGCGGCTTCGGTCGAGACGGCTACGCCGGCGGCGCCTGGCGCTCGATCTCGCGCTCCGGCGCGCCGAACTCGATGCGCTCGATCCGATTCTGTTTGCACAGGTCCATGACGTGGATGACCTCCTCCCAAGGCACATCGCCCTCCGCGTCGATGGTGAGCGGCCAGTCCGTCTTGCCCTCCTGCTCGTAGTTGTCCCTCATCCCGCAGATCGCGGCGATGAGTTCCTCGTCGCTGCCCGCGTACTCGTGACCCTTGACCTTCCGGAGCGTCGCGTTGCTGCCCGGATCCCATCTCATGATCACGCGAATTTCATCCTTGACGATGCTGGACGCGGGTGTGCTGTCCAAGCCGCGATCCTTGGGCAGGTGGCTCTCGATCTTGCCCTCGAGCTGCTTGAAATGGAACGAACACATGAAGAAGATGCACAAGCAGAAGATCACGTCCACCATGGCGACGACGTTGATGGCGACCGGGTTGTCGGACGTCTCGCCGATATTCTGCGTTCCCGCCATGACAAACCTCCTTTACCCCTTGGCGTTGGCCTCATCGGGAGGACGCGCCGCGCCGCACTCGATCTTGTAAATCATGGCGCGCGCGCACATGGCGATCGCCTTCTGCACCTCGCTGTAAGGCGCCTGTCTGTCGGCGCGCACCTGCACGGGACGCTCGCACGGGGACTTCGGGTTGTTGGGATCGGCGCGGTAGTCCTGAGCCTCGAGCTGGAGCCGCTTGAGCAGCTCCTCCGAGTTCGTGTAATCGACGCCCTTGATGGCGATCCGCCAGTGTTTCTCCTCCCGGCAGATCTCGCCCTTCTTGTAGGCGGGACACGGGGTTTCCTTCTCGTAGACATGATAAATGTTGATGGTGAGGCGGTCGCTCGTGCGCTCCTTGCTCTCCTTGTCTTCCTTGACGGAACGAGCGAGAGGCAGACGCACCTCCTCCAACTCCCGTTGTCCCATGTCCGCCCCCAGCATGAAGAAGAGGAGCAGCAGGAACATGATATCGATCATGGGGATCAGGTTCGGCGTTATGTCTTCCTGGACATCGAGCTTCTTGGCCATGTCGCCCCTCCGCGTCTATCCGGCGGCCTCGCCGCCCAGTCCGCGCGTCAACAACTCGCCGATCTGGTTGTTGATCCGCAGCGTCAGGTCCGACACCCGGTTCTTCATGAAAAAGTACGCCGACAGAAACACGATGGCAATAAAAAGCCCGATCGTCGTGTTCACCAGCGACTCGTACACGCCCTTCGCCAAATCGGCCGGCGTCGGCGCCGCCAGCGACTCGATGACCTGGAACGACGAAATCATCCCCGTCACCGTCCCAAGCAGACCCAGCAACGGACCGATGTTCCCGATCAACGACAGATAGCTCAGCTTCGCGTTCAGGTGGAACATCTCCACCGTCGTCGCCTCCTCCATGCCCTTGCGGGCCTCCTCGAACCCGCCCCCGCTCCGCGACAGCGCCGCCGCGAACACCTTCCCCGCGTACGAAGGATCCTCCTCCACCAGCGCGTACGCGTCGTCGATCTTCCCCTCCCCCAGCATCCCCTCAAGATCGCTCACCAACTGGGGGTTCATCAGGTTCTGCTCGTTGATCGTGATCAGATACTGAAGCAGCAGCGCCGTCCCGATGATCGAGCACGTCAGCAACAGGAGACCCACCACCCCCGTCGTCTTGAACAGCTCGAACCAGCTCTTGCTTTCCCCCTTGCCCGCCGCCAACGCATCCGACGGAAACAGCGTCCACAACACCAACGTCACCATGCCCGCCAACACGAGCATGCGCACCGCCTGCCTGGCCATCCGCACCTCCCATCTGTCCTTTACGGCTTCATCTCCCGCGCGCCGTGCCGGCACCCAAGCCGCCGTCGCCCCGGGTTCCGGCGGGCACAGTCTTTGAATTCTCGCCGCCCCCCTTCCACGGAAGGAAGGCGTCGCGAGGAACCGCCTCCATTATACTCTCTACTAGTCGCCCGCGCGCTGTTCCCATTCCTTGGCGCGGTCGTTTCTGCCCATCGCTTTATAGATGTCCGCCAGATTCTTGGCCGCGTTGCGATAGACCCCCGGGTAACGCTTGAAGAAGCACGTCGCACGGAGGTACCACAGCTCGGCCTCCTGCGGGTTACGCTTACCCCGGTAGGCATCGCCCATCAAGTTGCACGCCTCGCCGTAGTATTCGCTGTACGCGACGGCCTTGACCTCGAAGAACGACTGATTCAAAAACGCGATCGCATCGTCGTACTGCTCGCCGACGGTGAGGGTCGCCGTCCTGCCGACGGCCGCCTCCTGCTGGGTCTCGACGGAAAGGGTCCTGTCGGCGAGCACCTCGGTGAAGATTCTGCGGGCGACATTGACGCCCGTCCGCCCCTTCTCCTTGAGCACCGCCCAGCCCTCGCCGATCTTGGCGCGCACGGCCCAGATGCCCCGCGCCCCCCCGAACTCCTCAAGCGCTTTGAACTGCGCCGTCGCCTCCTGCGGCTTGCCGGCGGCGATGAGCGCCTTCCCAAGGCCGTACACGGCGAAGGGCACGTAGAAATCCTTGCCCGCCCGGTAGGCCTCCAGGTAAGCGGTGAAAGCGGCGACGGCCTTCTCCGCCTTGGCGCGGTCCCCGCCGGCCGACTCCAGGTACAGCCGTCCCCGCAGGTAGGCCGCCTCGGCCTTCTCCCAGTCCTCGCCCGCGGTCACGGCGGCCAGGGCTTCCTCGGCCTTCGCGAAGTCCCCGTTTTCCAGGGCGCCCCTGGCGGGGCCCAGGCGCTGCGACACGCGATCGAGCGCCGTGACGGTGAATCCCTCGATCGATTGGGGCCGCTTGGTCTTGGCGGCCGCCGCCCCCGTAAGGACGTAGCTCACCGCATCCCACTTGGCGTCCTTGATTTCGACCTCCGTGTGCGCCTTGCCGCCCGAGACATAGATCGTGTCCGCCCGCCCCACGGCGCACAGGGCCAGGCCCAACGCCGCGCACACCACGGCGGCCCGCCGCGAAATCCGCCCCCCACGCTGTCCGCAATACCGATTCATGCGTTTCATGATCCGCTCCCGCGCGCGCCGGCGGCCCGCCCCCACGCGGACCGCCGAACCGCCGCTCGCTCTCTTATCCGGCGGCCTCGCCGCCCAGTCCGCGCGTCAACAACTCGCCGATCTGGTTGTTGATCCGCAGCGTCAGGTCCGACACTCGGTTCTTCATGAAAAAGTACGCCGATAGAAACACGATGGCAATAAAAAGCCCGATCGTCGTGTTCACCAGCGACTCGTACACGCCCTTCGCCAAATCGGCCGGCGTCGGCGCCGCCAGCGACTCGATGACCTGGAACGACGAAATCATCCCCGTCACCGTCCCAAGCAGACCCAGCAACGGACCGATGTTCCCGATCAACGACAGATAGCTCAGCTTCGCGTTCAGGTGGAACATCTCCACCGTCGTCGCCTCCTCCATGCCCTTGCGGGCCTCCTCGAACCCGCCCCCGCTCCGCGACAGCGCCGCCGCGAACACCTTCCCCGCGTACGAAGGATCCTCCTCCACCAGCGCGTACGCGTCGTCGATCTTCCCCTCCCCCAGCATCCCCTCAAGATCGCTCACCAACTGGGGGTTCATCAGGTTCTGCTCGTTGATCGTGATCAGATACTGAAGCAGCAGCGCCGTCCCGATGATCGAGCACGTCAGCAACAGGAGACCCACCACCCCCGTCGTCTTGAACAGCTCGAACCAGCTCTTGCTTTCCCCCTTGCCCGCCGCCAACGCATCCGACGGAAACAGCGTCCACAACACCAACGTCACCATGCCCGCCAACACGAGCATGCGCACCGCCTGCCTGGCCATCCGCACCTCCCATCTGTCCTTTACGGCTTCAGCCGCGCAGTTCGTCCTTACTTCTTGGCGCTCTTGCTCTTGCTGGCGCCCGTGGTCGTACCGCTCTTCTTGGCCGCCTCCGGCTTTTTCGGCGCCGTTTTCGCGCCCGCCGCGGGCAGCTTCGATTTCGCATGCGCCTCGAGCTTCAGGAACTCGCTCTTCAGCCCGCCCATGTCCGAGTCCTTGTACTCCTGCATGAACACCTGCAGGTCCAGATACCGGTTCCCGCCCCCGGTGAGATCGGCGATGCGCATGCCCAGCGTCCAAAAGTCGAGCATCCATCGCCAGAACAACTTCTCCAGTGAGGGATCCCGCCTGGACCGCTCCTGCATCATGTAGCAAGCCGTATTGTAGGCGTCGCTCGCCGCCTGCATGTCCGCCGAAGAGGGCGCGGTCTTGCCCGGCTCCAGGCGCGCGAGGTGCGCATCGCCCAACTCACGGTAAACATAGGGATCCTCGTAGTAGTCGTTCCTGGGTCTGAACTTATTGGCGTAAAGCTGCAACTTGGCGATAGCCTCGTCCAGCTTGTTCTCCCGGGCGAGGATCTTCGCCTCGAGACGGAGAAGTTGGCGGCTAAGCGCCGGGTCGTCTTCCCTGCCCGTCGCCCGCAGTTTCTCCATATACTTCTTGGCCTCAGAGAGCTTACCGCCATCGATCAGGCGCCGCACCAACAGGCCGAGCAGCGCGGGCTGTTCCATATCGGCCGCCGCCGCGAGGTGGAGCGCCTGGAACAGCGCGAACTCCGCGCTCCGGGGGGCATTCCCGGCGTCGTCGTAGCAGTCGGCCAGCGCCGCGGCCAGGTTGGCCAGCACCGGGAGATCGGGGTTCTCGCGCCGGATCTCCTCGAAATGCCGCGCCGCGGCGTCGCAGTCGCCCCGCTTGACCTCCGCGAGGCACAGAACGGCCAAGCCGACGGAGCGGTACACCTTTTCGTCGGTCAGCGCCGTCGTGAAGACCGCGAGCGTCTCGGCCGCCTCGTCGAACCTGCCCAGTTGATACAGCACCTGGCCGCGAAAGAAGGCGGCCTTGCCGGCGCCGACCTTGTCGTCGTCCTCGATCGCCTTGGGGACGACGTCCTTCAGCTCCTCGACGGCCTTGACCACTTCCGGCTGGAGCTTCTGCTTCTCATCGCTGTCGGCTTGGTCCCATTCGCGGCAGATGCATTCCCGCGCCCCGGCCTGAGCCTGCCAATAGAACTTGATCTTCGTGCCCTTGTACACGTGCGGGACCTGGAGGAACTTCTCCCGCGCCTCCCTGAACTGCCCCTGATCGAGGAGCAGGCGCCCCTCGACCATGAGGCTCTGGATAAGCGCAATGTCGCCGCCCAGCATGTCGCTGTACTTGGCGGCCGCGTCCCTCAGCTTCGTCAGCCCGGCGTGGTTCAAGCCGTCCTCGCGCAACTGGATCGCCTTGGTCACGGCGGCCATGAGGTTCTGGGAGACTTTGGCCAGAATCTCGTGCTCGGTGGAGGCGAAATGGCGGCAGGCCTCCTCGTAGGCCAGCGCCGACTCGATGTACTGCCCCTTCAGGTAGTAGATCTCGCCGATCTCGTTCAGGCACAGGGGCGCGAACCGGTTCCGCTCGTCCTCGTTTTGCGCGTCGAGGCGCAACAGCGCGGTTTGGAAGGTGTAGAGCGCCGCGTCCCATTTGAGTTCGCTCTTAAGGCCGAGCGCCGCTTGGTAGTAGTCCGCGCCGCTCAGCCGCACGAAGCCGAGGCTGGCGACGCGCCCGAGCGCCTTGCGGCCGTCGGTGACCAGGGACGCCGCCTGGTTGGGCTTGTCGATGACGGCATGGATCTCCGCCAAGCCGCGGGCGGCCTGACCCGTGCCGCACAGCGCGACGCCGTATTCCAGGCGCACGAGCGTGGCCACGGCGCGCAGATCGGGCTGGTCCTCGGCGCGCGCGAGGCTCAGCTCGTCGTTCTTGCTCTTGAAGTAGTAGCGCTCGATCACATCTTTGAGGGCGCGGGCGTAAGCTCCGCGCGCGATGGCCGAGCGGGCGCCGAAGAGAATGGCCTGCACGCGGTAGGACTTGAAGGCATCGACGACGATCTGGGCGAAAGGCCGCTGGAGGGGCGGCTCGGCGTTGTACAGGATGTCCAGGGTTTCCTCGGCCTTGGCGAACTGGCCCAGTTCGTAGGCGTAGATGCCGAGCTGAAGCTGCGCCCGGAACTGCATCACCGGGAATTCGTAGCGGTCGTTGACGAACTTTGCCGCCAGCTCGGCGCCCTTCTCCAGGAGCGCCTTGCGCCGCTCGTGGTCCTGGGGCAGCTTCTGCGCGTAGAGAAGATAAATGTTGACGCGCGCCAGCTCGGTGTGCTGAAGCACGCGCGAGGCCTCCTGCAGTTGCGGATCATCGGCCTTGAGCTGCTTGCGGAGCTCGCCGTACTTCCCTTGAAAGTCCGCGATCAACGCATCGAGGGGGGGGATGACCTCCTCGTTGAAGAGCTTCTCCGCCGCGGCCACGGATTCCGCCGCCTTCTCCTTGGGCTGGACGACCGCCTGCTCCAGCAGCTTGGTCGCCTTGGAGAGCTCGACGCCGATGACCTCCAGCGTGCCCATCGAGGCCCGCGGGCTGTGCGGGAAACGCTTCTTGTACTCCTCGAGGGCTTGCAGCGCCTCCTTCTCCTTGCCCTGCGCCTTGAGAATGTCGATGCGCAGGCCGGCGATTTCGGCCTGGGAGGCGGCGTCGAGGGTCCGGCCCCGCTCCAGCGAGTCGAGCCAGCGCGCGGCCGTGTCCCAGTAGCGCAGTTGCTTGATCAGGTAATCGGCGAAGGCAAGATCCTCGGGCGGAAGCGCCCGCAGCGCCGCCGGCGCGCACAACACGTAGAATGCGAGCAGCGCCCGGCACGCCCGCGCGCTCCGCAGTCGAAGGTTACGGGAGACAAGTATCGGTCGCATGTCGGCCTTCACGCTCAAGAAATTCCGCTGTCGGTCGCACAAAACTCGTGGATCCACCGCGCATCCGCACGCTTGGCTCGGGCGCGCGCCGAGGCGCGAGCTCAGGCCCAAGGCCCCGCGGGAAGCGCGCGGGCCCCGGACGGCCGGCCCGCCGCCCTTTTGCGCCGCGGCGCGCCTCGCCCGCGTGGTCCACCGCGGCGTTCCTCGCAAGCTCCGCCGCGGCGGCGGCGCGGAACCGCAAGGGCCTGGTTCTCTTGGATAGCATACCATAGGTATCGCCGAAATTGAATGCCGCGAGGCCAACCGGAGACCCTCGAATCGCCCCGCAATGACCTCCACAACCGCGCGAGCCGCGCCGGCCCCCGCCGAGACAAATGAAAACCCATGAGTCTGCCGCAAGCGGCCGGTCTCGAGCGCTCCGGGGGCCGACCTCCGCGGCCGGGGCGCGGAGACAAGACGCGCAAAGGACCTTGCCGGCGGCCGTCCACCCGGGTCGCGGCCGCCCGGCTCCGCGGCCGATCGCGGCGGGCCTTCCGCCGCCCCGCGGGTTATCGGAGCCTTCCGCCCGCGGGCCGGCCGTCCGCGAGGCCGTCCTTGCAATCCGCCGGAAATGCCGCTAACCTTCGATCCTCCGGACTCGATATATGATGCATTGATCTCGGACGCCCCTGCCGCGCGGCGTCGCGCGGGGCGGGCGCCTCGCACAGGACGACCGGGAGTTGCTCGAAAACGCCATGTCGGCCAAGACATCCGCCGCAGCCAAGAAGAAGCCCAAGGACAGCCCCGCTCCCGAGGACGGCGCCTTCAAGCAGCTCGTTCTCACGGAGAAGCCGAGCGTCGCGCGGGATTTCGTCGCCGCGCTCGGCGGCGCCAAGGCGTTCAAGAGCCACGACGGCTTCTTCGAGAGCGACAAGTACGTCATAAGCTGGGCCGTGGGCCATCTTCTTGAGTTCCTGGCGCCCGAGGACATCGACGCGGCGTACAAGCGCTGGCGCCTCCAGGATCTGCCGATCTTCCCGGCCGAGTTCACCCTCAAGCCCAAGGCCGGCCAGAAGGCGCGCCTGGACGTCCTGAGGAAGCTTTTCCGCCGCCGCGACATTGCCGGGATCGTCAACGCCTGCGACGCGGGCCGCGAGGGCGAGCTGATCTTCCGCGAGATCCACCGCTTCCTCCGGAACGACAAGCCGTTCCGGCGGCTCTGGCTCCAATCCATGACGCCCCAGGCCATTCGCGAGGCGTTCGATGCGCTTCAGCCCGGCGAGAAGTTCGACGGCCTGGGCGCCGCCGCGGAATGCCGCGCCGAGAGCGACTGGCTCATCGGCATGAACGCCACGCGCGCCCTCACCAAGCGCCTCCAGACGCGCAGGGAGCGCACGCCGTGGTCCGTCGGGCGCGTGCAGACGCCGACGCTCGCCCTCGTCGTCGACCGCGAGCTCGAGATTCTGGCGCACCAGAGCGCTCCGTACTGGCAGATCAAGGCGGTGTTCGCGGCGCCGGACCACACCTACGAGGGGTTTTGGTTCAACCCCGAGAACAAGGTGGAGGATGAGAACGGCAAGGCGCGCGACGACTGGATCATGGACCGCGCCGCGGCCGAGGCCTTGGCTGCCAAGATCGCCGGCAAGGAAGGCGTCGCCGTCGAGGAGCGCAAGGCTTCCCAGGAGCGCACCCCGCCGCCCTTCGACCTCACGAGCCTCCAGCGCGAGGCGAACCGCCGCTACGGATACTCCGCCAGCCGGACCCTTCAAGCGGCCCAGCGCCTGTACGAAGAACACAAGCTCATCACGTACCCGCGCACGGATTCCCGCTGTCTGCCCGCCGACTACGAGCCCAAGGCCAGGGAGGTGATCGCGATTCTGGCCGACAACCCGGCCTACGCCGAGGCCGCGGGCCGCCTCCTGCGCGAGGGGCTGCGGAACACCCGGACGGTTTTCAACGACGAGGGCGTGAGCGATCACTTCGCCCTCATGCCCACCGGAGAAACGCCGCGCAAGCTTCCGCCCGTCGAGGGCCGGATCTACGACCTCGTCGTCAGGCGCTTCCTGGGCGCCTTCTATCCCCCCGCGGTGTGGGAGAACATCGAGCGCATCACCACGGTGGAGGGCGAGCGCTTCCGGACGCGGGCGCGGGTGCTCAAGGAGCCCGGTTGGCACCTGGTGTACGAGCGCAAGGCCAACGGCAACGACAAGCCGCCGCCGCTTGAGGGCGGGCGCGCCGCCGTGACGACCCAGGACGCAGCCATTATCGAGGAGGAGACCAAGCCCAAGGCAAGGATCACCGAGGCCGGGCTCCTCAACCTCATGGAGAACGCCGGCAAGAGCATCCACGACGAGGAGCTGTCCGCGGCCCTCAGGGACAAGGGCCTGGGCACGCCCGCGACCCGCGCCGAGATCATCGAGGGGCTGATCACGCGGGGATACATGAAGCGCGCGGGCAAGGCGCTGGCCGCCGCCCCCAAGGGCATCCGGCTCATCGACGTGCTCAGGCGCATCCGGATCGAGCGCCTGGCCTCCGCGGCGCTGACCGGCGAGCTGGAGCGCCACCTCCGGCAGATCGAACGCGGCGAGAGCTCGCGCGCCGACTTCGGCAACGAGATCCGCGACTATACCAAGGAGATCGTCGAGAACGCCAGGGACTTCTCCTTCGACAAGCTCTACGCCAAGGAGCCGCCCCTCGGGAAATGCCCGCGGTGCGGGACCCGCGATGTCGTCGAGGAGAGCCTTGTCTATCGCTGCAAGGGCGTCGCGCAGGACAAGTGCGCCTTCGTGCTCTGGAAGGAGAAGCACGGCCGGTATCTGGACCGCCGCACCGTCGCGACCCTGCTGGCGGAGCGCAAGACGCCGCCTCTGTGGGGTTTCTTTTCCCGGGAGGGCAACCCCTTCCGCGCCATGCTGACGCTGGAACCCGACGGCCAGGTGCAGATCAAGGCGCTGCAGGACGCGCAAGACGAGGAGTTCCAGGCGGAGGTCGATCCCAGGCCGCTCGGCGCCTGCCCGCTGTGCAAGGAGGGCGTCATCATCGAGACGCCGCAGAGTTACATCTGCTCCCTCGGCCGCACGAAGGGCTGTCACTTCGCGCTGGCGCGCAAGGTCCTCGGCCGCACCATGACCCGCGAGGATGCCGAGGCCTACGCGCGCGAGGGTCGGACGCCGTTTCTGGACGGTTTCATCTCGCGCCGGGGGCGGCCGTTCCGCGCCGCGCTCATCCTCGGCGATCACGGCCGGCACACCTGGGAGTTCCCGTCGCGAGAGGAGACGACCAAGAATAAGACCGCCGAGGCGGGCGCCGTGACCGACGCCGAACCCCTCGGCGCCTGCCCCGCGTGCGGCAAGGGCCGGGTCGTGACCGCCGAGAACGCCTTCCTCTGCGCGGAGGGGGAAAGCGGCTGCGGTTTCATGCTGCCCCGCGTGATCCTCGGCCGCGAGATGGCGCGCCAGGAGGTCGTCGACTACCTTGCCAAGGGCGAAACCGCGATGCTTGAGGGTTTTGTCTCGCGCCGCGGCCGGCCCTTCAAGGCGGCGCTCGTGCAGGGCAAGGGCGGCAAGTACCGCTGGAAGTTCCCGCCGCGCGGCGAGGCGTAACCGACCCCCGCGACGGAGGTTGCGCCGCGCGCGGCCAGCGCCGAGGCGCCCACCGCGCGCGGCCCGCCGCCCCGCGGAACCTGCTTGGCAGGAACCGCGCCGTGATATACACTATACGCTGGAGCGTGGGCTGGCGGTTCCTGGTCGAAGAACCCGCGGGGATGACACCCATGCGTTTGCGATTGTTCCCGGCCTTGTGTGTCTGCGCGGCCGCGTCCGCCCTCGCCGAGGAATGTGCCGCCGTCAAGTGGCGCGGCATCGAATATTATCCGCACCTCGCCTTCCGCCACCGCTTGATCACCCTCAAGGCCGCGCTTCTCGATCCGGAACCGGGCGCCGAGTACGTGTGGCGCTGGGATGCGCGGGGCGACGGCCAGGTCATCCGCGAAGGTCCGGTCGTCCGGCCCGAGGCCATCGAACTCGTCACCGCCTACGGCGACGCGCCGGAGCGGTACTACCCGGCGAAGATCTCGATTTTCAAGCGCGCGGGCGGGGCGCTCGTCCTCGTGGGAGAGGACATCTACCCGGTGCTGCTTCTTCCCGAGACGCCGGAAACCCGCGCGGCCGTCGCCATCGACGAGGGCCTGTGGTACCTCCACAAGCAGCTTCTGCGCGGCGTCGAGAACGGCGTTCCCTCGGGAAGCTACGAGGCGCCGCCCTTCCACATTCCCGATTTCGACCTGGTGTATCTCGCGACGGCGCTGGAGGCCTTCGGCCGCTACGGCGGCGCCGGCGGGCCTTACGAAGCCACGGCGCGGGCGCTGCTCGGCGGCCTGGCCAACCGCGCGGTGCAGGTGTTTTTGAGCGTGCAGCCGCAGGGCAACCCCGACCAGAACTTGAACGGCTACGGCCTCTCCATTGCGGGCACGCCGACGGAGGGCGCCGTGGTCTCCACCGCCTTCGCGCTGGCGGCGATGGCCCACGCCTGCTCTCCGGGCGATCCCATGCCTTCCAACGGCCGGCCCGGCATCGACGGCCGCGCCGTCGGCCAGACGGCGCAGGACCTGGCCGATTTCCTCATCTTCGCCCAGAACGACGGCGCGTTCAGCCGCGGCGGCTGGCGCTACCGCGCCAACGAGATCGGGGCGGAACATCCGGCCTCCGGCTGGGCCGGAGGCGCGCTCGACCTGGCCGAGCGCCGGCTGGGCGTCACGGTGCCCGCGTGGTGCAAGACCGAGGCCCGGTTTTGGATCGCGGCCACCCAGGCCCCAGGCGGCGGCTTCGGCGCGGCGAGCGCGAACGCCCCCAACGTGCTGCGCACGGCATCGGGGCTGGCGCTCCTGGGGTGGGCGGGCGGCGATCCGTCGGACCCGACGCGGGCGGCGCGCGCGCAGAACTTCATCGCGGCGTGGTGGTGTCAACCGGTCGTCGGTCCCTGCGTAGGCCCGTGCGTGTGGGACGACAACTGGCGCTTCAACAACGAGGAACTCCTCTTCGGCAACCCGCTCTGCATGTACACGACGATGCGGAGCGCCGGGGCCTTCGCGCCCCCGATCGAGTTGTTCGGCGCGCGCGCATGGCGCGCGGAATTCGCCGAGTTCCTCACCGCGCACCAGCCGCTCCTGCCCAATGCGCCCTGCCCGGCGCGGCAGGCGACGGCAAATCCGAGCGATCCCTCCGTCCCGCACGGCTTCTGGCCCTTGACGACGCTCAACGCCGGCGACGTCTGCGGCGAGGTTCTCAACACCGCTCTCAGCCTGAACGCGCTTCTGGACGGCCGCGCGGATCCCTCCCCCCTCGCCATCCTGAGACCCGCGTTCTTCATGCCCGTCGTGGGCGAACCGGTCCGGTTCGACGCCTCGGCCTCCGTCGCGCTGGATGCGGCCGGCACGCGCGCGCCGATTCTCAGGTACGAGTTCGACTTCGGCGACGGCTCGTTGTCCTACATCGAGGATCAAACCTCCGCGCCCGATGGCGAGTTCGACGGCATCGCTTCCCACGTTTACCTCGCCTCGGCGCTCCAAGGCCTCACCGTGCGGTTGACCGTGACGGCGCTCGTGGACGGACGGGTATGCACGGACACGGCCTCGACCGTCCTGCAGCCCATGCCCGGCAACCGGCCGCCGGTGCCCGTCATCACCCTGGCCGCGGGCGGCGCCGCGATCGAAGGCGATCCGGCCTGCCCCGCCTGCGCCTTCGCCGTCTGGGCCGGATATCCCTTCCTCGTTTCGAGCGCAAGCTCCTTCGATCCCGATGTGGGCGACGCGATCACCCGGCGCGAATGGCTCGACTCCGCCGGAACGCTGCTGGGCGAGGGCGTGACGCTGGCCCTCACCGTGCCCGATGTTTCGGTGTTCGCGCTGACGCTGCGTGTGACCGACGCCGGCAACCCCTGGACCGGCGAGCCCGCGCCCAAGAGCGCCGCGACCACCGCGGAGTTTCTCGTGGAGCGGGACCGGACCCCGCCGGTCATCGAGCTTCCCGCGCCCCGCGCGATCCCCTGCGCCGGCACGGCGGGTACGCCGCCGCCTGAGGACTGGCTGCCGCGCGCGGTGGATGACCTCGACCCCGACCCCGAGCTCTTCTTCGAGCTCCCCGCGGCGCTCCCGCCCGGGGAGAGCCTGATCTTGGTGCGCGCCCGCGACCGCGACGGCAACGAGAGCACCGCCTACGGTTCGATCACGGTGGTCGACACCACGCCGCCGGAGGTTGCCGTCGAGCCGCTGGTTTTGGAGGCCGTGTCGGCCGACGGCGCGCCGCGGCCCGCGACATGGCCCCTCGTGATCGAAGACAATTGCGACACCGTGTTCACCCTGAGCGACGATGCGCCGGACTTGCTCCCGCTCGGCGAAAGCAGCGTGCGCGTTTGCGTGAGCGACACCTCGGGCAACTCCACGACGGCGACCGTGTCCGTCACCGTGGTCGACACGACGCCGCCGGTCTTCACCGGCGAGGAGGAATTGGTGCTCGCCTGCGAGGGCGGGGGGACGGCGCCGCGTCCGTCGGCGCTGCCCGTGAGCGCGGTCGATGCCGTCGACGGGCCGGTTCCTTTCGCCGATGACCTGCCCGAGCGGATTCCCCTCGGGGTGACCGAGGCCCTTCTCACGGCGCGCGATCGGGCGGGCAACGAGGCGACAATGACGCTGCGCGTCGCGGTCATCGATCTCGCGCCGCCCCGCATCGAGTGTCCTCCGCCGCTCGCTCTGCACGCCGTCGGCATGCAACCCGCGGCGCCGCCCGAGGATTGGCGCGCCCGGGCCTACGACGACTGCGAGGGCGAAGTCCAAGTCGCGGCCGAGCCCGCGGGCCCTTATCCGCCCGGCACGACCGCGGTCATGTGGCGGGCGCGCGATTCCTCCGGGAACGAGGCCTGGTGCGAGGCGCTCGTGGAGGTCGCCGGCGGCGCCGCCTTCAGGCGCGGGGATGCCAACGACGACGGCTCCGTCGAGATCTCGGATGCGATCTTCATTTTGACCTTTCTCTTCGCCCGCGGTAAAGCGCCAGCGTGCTTCGATGCCGCCGACGTGAACGACAGCGCCGCCGGGGACTTCTCGGGTATCGACATCGCCGACGCGGTGTATCTGCTGGCCTACCTGTTCGGCGGCGGGGCGCCGCCCGCGGATCCTTTCGATGCCTGCGGGTACGACCTCACGGGCGGCACGCCGGAGTCGTGCCGTGTCTTCTCGAGCTGCGCGCGGTGACGCCCGGCACGAACCGATAAACCGCGCCGGTCCGCCGCGCCGCGGGCGCGCTCCCGCGTTTTTCGGCGTCGGCGGCCGCCGTTGTAGGCACCCGGCGCCGAGAGTATCATTCTCCGCGGAAGCCGCGGGGCGGCGCGGCGATCCTCCGCGGCGGCGCCGGCCGCCGCGGTTGCGCGCTGCGCGCGCGGCCGCCGTCTCGCGCCGGACTTCCGGGGGAGTTGCGCATGCCTTTGTCTAGATTGGCCGCCGCGGGCGCGATTCTTGCCTGCGGCTTGCTCGCGGGCGGCTGCGGCGGAGATCCGCCGGCGCGGCGGGCCGCGCACATGAAGCGCGCCGAGGCCTTCGCCGCCGGCGGAGACTGGAAGGCGGCGGTCATCGAGTACCACAACGCGCTCCGGGCCGACCCGAGCTTCGCGGAGGGGCATTACAAGCTCGCGCTGGCCTGTCTCCGCGCGCAGCGGCCCGACGAGGCCTTCCAAAGCCTCTCGACGGCGGTCGAACTGGATCCCGCCAACCTCGATGCGCAGCTCGCCCTCGGGCGGTTCCTCCTGGACGCCGGCCAGGCCGATCCCGCGGCGCAGAAGGCGCTCCGCGTGCTGGCCGAGGAACCGGACCGCGTCGAGGCGCTGCTGCTCCACGCGGGGGCCCTCGCCATGCTGGGCAAGCCCGCCGAGGCGCGGGACGCGTTCCGGCAGGCGCTGACGATCGACCGGGACAACCTTGACGCCATGTTGGGCCTCGCGCGCCTGGCCTGCCGCGAGGGGCGATTCCAAGAGGCCGAACAATTCCTGGATCGCGCCGCCGCGGCGCACCCCGACGCAATCGAGCCTACGGTGGAGCGGGCGCTCCTTGAGGAGCAGCGCGGCGCGCCGGACAAGGCCTTGGCGCTGCTGGAAGCGGCGCGCGCGCGCATGCGCGACGATCCGGACCTCCTCAACGCCCTCGCCGGCCTCAACGCATCCCTGGGAAAGCTGGAGGAGGCCGAAGCCCTGACCGCGCTCGTGCTTCAGAAAGACCGCGGCAACGTCGAGGCGCGCCTCACGCGCGCCCGCGTATTCATCGCCGGCGACAAGCTCGCCGAGGCGGCCGCCCTGTTGGATGCGGTGATCGAGAGCGCGCCGCGCCGGAGCGACGCGCATTATCTTCGCGGCCTTGTTTACCGCGCCCGCGGGGAAAACGCCCGGGCCAAGAGCGCCTTTAAAAGCGCCCTTGACCACCAGCCGGATAACCTCAACGCGCGGCTGGCGCTGGCGGAGGTCTATTTCGCGGAGCGTTCCCCGGCGCAGGCGCTGCAACAGATCGAGACGGTGCTCGCCGGCGACCCGGAGAACCTTCAGGCGTTGCTGCTCGCCGGGCGCGGCCGCCTCCTCCAGGGCAACCGCGCCGCGGCGCGCGCCGCGCTGGAGCGCGCGGCACAGCTAGCGCCGGCCGAGCCCGAGGCGTTCTTCCAACTCGCGCTCATCGCCGAGGTCGAAGGGCGCGCCGGCGAATCCGGGGAGCTGCTGGCGCGGACGCTGGCGCTGGCGCCCGGCCACCAGCCCGCCCTGGCGGCCATGGCGAATCACTTGGCCGCCGTCCGGGGGCCGGACGCGGCGCTGGCCTTCATCGACGAGCAACTCGCCGCGCAGGCCGCCGATGCCCGCCTCGCCGCGGCGCTCAACGAGCTCCGCGGGACCTGCTGCGCCCGCGCGCGCCGTTACGACGAGGCCGAGGCGGCCTTCAAAAAAGCGCTCGCACTGGCACCGGACCGTCTCTCGGCGCATTTTGCCCTGGCCGACCTCTACCTCCGGCGGAACGAGACGCCAAAAGCCATCGCGCGCTACGAGGAGGTTCTCAAGGCCGCGCCCGACAACGTCTCCGCCTACATGCGCCTCGGCGTGATCCACGAGACCGCGGGCGCTTTCGGCCCCGCCGAGGCCATGTACGCCAAGGCGCTGGAGCACGCCCCTGACTTCGCGCCGGCTCTCAACAACCTGGCCTGGATTCTGTTGCAGCAAGGCAAGGATCCGGAGCGCGCTTTCGCCCTGGCGGCGAAGGCCCGCAAGCTCATGCCTGACGATCCCGGCGTCGCCGACACGTACGGATCCGCGCTCATCGCCAGGGGCCTCTTCGCGACGGCCATCACGACGCTGCGGGACGCGGTCGCGAAGAACCCGCGCAGCCCGGCTCTGTGGCTCCACCTGGCGATCGCGTACTGGCGTCACGGCCGGTCGGAGCAGGCGCGATCCGCCCTGGCCGAGGCCTTCCTCCTCAGCGCGCTGCCGTGGGCCCGGCGGTAGCCGGCCGCGCCTTGCCCTCCCCCCCGACCCCGCGTTACGATGGAAGCTGCGAAAGGAGGAGCCTTCAATGCAACGGTTTCTCGCGTTTTGCGCCTTCGTCCTGCTCGCCGCGCCCGCGCCCGCGGCGGAGATCCTCGGCCGCGAGGGCAAGGGCTTCCTGGAGCGCATCGACGGGCTGCTCGTCCTCCACGTGAGCGGAACGCCTTACGAGATGGGTTTTCAGCACGGCAAGCTGCTCGGCGAGCAGGTGCGCGCGCTCGTCGCGACGATGGTCCACCAGGAGGGCGGCCGAGAGCTCGCGCTGCCGGGCACGGGCATCCGGACCACCGTCAAGGACCTGATCCGCACGCTTTTCCAGGCGCAGCGGCCGTACTACCGGCCGCGGTTCCTGGAGGAGCTCAGGGGCCTGGCCGACGGCGCCGGCCTGCCCGAGGAGGACATCTGCACCGCCAACCACATTCCCGAGCTCTTCCACTGCAGCGGTTTCGCGCTCATGGGCGCCGCCACCGCCGACGGCGAAGTGCTTCACGGCCGCGTGCTCGACTACGGCACCGACCAGAAGCTCCAGGACCACGCGCTCGTCATTGTCGCGGCGCCGGAAGGCCGGCATGCCTTCGCCAACGTCTCCTTCGCGGGGTTCATCGGCTCGGTGACGGGGCTCAACGTGAAGGGCATCGCGGTGGGCGAGATGGGCGGCGGCGGGCAGCTCTTCTGGGCCGGCGAGCCCATGAGCTTCCTGGTTCGGCGCGTCTTGGAGGAGGCGGGCGACCTGGACGCGGCGCTGGAGATCTTCCGGCGCGGGCCGCGCACCTGCGAGTACTACTACGTGGTGTCGGACGGCGGCGCCCGGCGGGCGGCGGGCTTGGCAACGACGTGGCAGGATTTCGCCGTCATCGACCCGGGCGAATGCCACCCGCGGCTGCCCGAAGCCGTCAAGGACTGCGTGCTCATGTCGGCGGGCAAGCGCTACACGGAGCTTGCCGCACGGGTCAAGGCGGGCTTCGGCGCCTTCGACGCGGAGAAGGCCATCCGGCTCATGGACGCGCCCGTCGCCATGAAGAGCAATTTGCACAACGCGCTCATGAAGCCCAAGACCGGCGACTTCTGGGCCGCGTACGCCGCGCCCGGCGGCCACGCCGCGTGGAACCAGAAGTACGTGCACCTCAATCTGAAAACGCTGCTCGCGCAGACCGCCCCAGAGGCGGCCGAGAACGCGCGGCTGTGATCCCGCGCGGCGGGCTCACAGGTCCCATTCGTAGAGCTCGACCGAGTGCGCCGGCAGGCGCCGCTTCAGCGTCTCGCCCTGGAGCTTGACGGTCTCCTCGCTCCAAACCTCGAAGATCTCGCCGCTTGCGGGCAGCCGCGCGCCTTGGTGCGGGCTCACAACGATCTCGGCCTCTTCGTCGGACCAGTTGAACAGCGCCAGGTTCACGCTGCGGTCGTCGATTCGCTGCCAGATGCGCGGCAGCGGCACGACGCCCAGGTCCAAAGGCACCGCCGGCGTGTTGCCGGCCCGGGGCAGCGCTTTGCGGATGATCGCCAGCCCTTCGGCGGACAGCGTCGCGATCCGGTCCCCGAGCGTCACCTGGCCCCCGCTCATCACGATCCACGTCGCCCACAGCCGGGCCTCGTGGCGCTTGAGCATCGGGCCCTTCTCCCAGCCGTAGCGCTCGTACGGCCCGCCGGCGTTGTCTCCCGGCCGCAGGCCCTCGGGCTGCGCCGTTTGAGGGCCGCGCACGACCAGGAGGCCGGGGTCGTTGAGCCACATGATCCCGTGCTGGTACGCCCGGAACATGCCGGAGCGCGCGCACCCCAGCAGCGTCGCGAAGTACGGCCGCGCCGGGGGCGCGACCGACAGCGCATCGCAGAGCCCCACCACGGGCCCGATGGGCGCGTGCGTGACGTGCCAAAAGGAATCCTCGCCGATGGCGGCGCGGATCGCCAGGACCACGGACCGGAAGCTCTGCCGCACCGATTCGGTGCGGCCGCGGAATTTGTACGCTCCGGGTTCGATTTCGCAGCCGGCGAAGTCGGTCGTGAAGTACCGGTAGCCCCAGTCGTAGAGCCTCCGCATCGCCGCGTAGGCGTGGTCGCGGACGGCGGGCAGCGTGTAATCCAACTGCCCGATCTCCGGCTCCTGCTTGTCCGCGCGCCGGAGCACCCAGTCGGGATGCTTCTCGGCGAAAACGCTCTTCGGGCTCACCGCGAGCGGCGCGATCCAGATACCGGGGATGAACCCCGCGTCGGCGATCCGCGCGGCCAGCGTGTCCATGAGACTCGGGAAACGCTCCTGCGGCTCCCACTCGCCCAAGGCCCGCTGCCAGCCTCGCCCGACGATCACATAGTGAATGCTCTCCCGGAGCCACGGCGTTTCCTTGAGAAACGCCAGGGTGTCCATGATGTCGCTCTCGACCAGGTCCTTGGCGTGCCAGTCGTCCGAGGTCCACGCGTGGTAGCCGGCCGCCTCGATGCCGCGCCGCCGGCCGCGGTGCAGCGCCCCGAAGCGCTCCTGCGCATCGCCCAGGGGCACGCCCCCGCTCAGAACCAGGAGGTCGGTCTCCACGCAACCGTAGGACGGGATCTCGCAGTTGAATTCCGCCGTCACGAAGACGTGATCGCGGTCGAGCCCCAGGCGACTGAGCGCCTTCCCGCTCATGAGACAGCCCGCGAAGAGGCAGTCGCCGCCCGGGACGAAAAACGCGGTGAAGTTCCGGCTCTCTTCGCCCTGGACCTCGTCGCCGGACGGTTCGCCGAAAATCGTGCGCACGCCGGCGGCGCCGCCGGTGTGGTCGCTCTCGAGGAGCATGTACGGCCTGGGCGCCGAGCCGATGGGCGCGATCTTCCTGAGCGGCGCCCTGAGGAGCGTGATCCGCTGAAGCGACACCACGGCGCTCTGGAGGTTGCGCACCTGGACTCCGAGGCCGATCCACGGGCCCTCCTCGGGGACCACGAAGTTGACCGTTATCTCCAGGCCGCTCCGGACGTTGCGGGCGAACAAGCGGGCGCCGCCGCCCGGCAGGGAGTCGTTCGTCATGGGCGGGGAGAGCTGAACTCCTCGAAGCGGAAAGATGGCCCGGCCGCTCTCCATCTTGACCTCAAGCTTCGAGCCGGTGATCCTCACCGGGCCGATCCTGAGGTTGATGGCGCCGCTGGCGCTGATGCTGACGGCCTTCTTGCCCTGTCGGTAGACGTTCTTCGCCATTGGCGCTCCCTCCCTGCCGTGTCGGCAGCGAACGGGCCGGCGTCCCGGCGCGGCCGGGAGCGCGAGCCGCGGCAAGGTGCGTGGCGCGTACCCTCCACGCACCGCCTGCACTCGGCGCGCTCCGCCGGTCAGAAACCGTGAAAAACCGCGGATCGCCCGCACCCTGCCGCGTTAATCGTCTGCATTCTACCCAGAAAGCCCCGCTCTGAAAAGGATGAAATCAACCGCCCGCCGGGCGGATCCCGGTCCGCCGAGGCCGCCTTACCCCTCTAGCAACTCCCGCAGCGCCCGGCCGAGCTGCTCAATTCGGAACGGCTTTTGCAGGAAACCATCCGCGCCGCGGGTCTTGAGCTCGTCGGCGACCTCCTCGCGCTCGTAGCCGCTGCAGATCATGACGCGCATGTCGGGACGCGCTTCCCTGAGCAGCGCCAGAAGCCCCGCGCCGCCCAGCCCCGGCATGCCGACGTCGAGAATCGCCGCATGGATCGGCCCCTCGAAGGTCCGGGCCAACTGGAGCGCGTTTTCGCCCGTGGTCGCCGCAAGCACGCGGTAGCCGAGGCCCTCTAGGGCCCGCCGGCCGATGTCGACGATCGCCTCTTCGTCATCGATAAAGAGAACCGTCTCGGAACCGGTGGGAATGTCGCCCTCGAAGCGCTTCCTGGGCGGCGTGCGCGGCGCATCGACCGCCGGGAGGCAGACCTCGAACTTCGAGCCCTTGCCGGGCGCGCTCTTGACTTCGAGACAGCCGTTATGGTTCTTGACGATCCCGTACACGGCGGCAAGTCCGAGGCCGCGCCCCTGGCTCTTCGTGGTGTAGAAGGGCTCGAACAACCGCGCGCGCGCCGCCTGGTCCATGCCGCGGCCGGTGTCCTCGACGGCGAGACACACGTGGCGGCCCGGCTTGAGGAAGCCGTGGCAGGCGGCATCCTCCGGCGTCAGCGCGACGTTGCTGGTCCGGATCGTCACGCGCCCCGCGCCATCGATGGCCTCGCAGGCGTTGATGCAGAGGTTCATGATCACCTGCTGCATCTGCAGCGGATCAGCCTCCACGTTCCAGAGCTCGGGCTCCAGGCGGCGTTCGAAGGCGATGCGCTGCGGGAAGGAGTGCTCCTGCAGCGCGAGAGTGTCGGCGACGACATCATTGAGAGAGATGACGCAGGCCTGGTATTTGCCGCCGCGGGCATAGCCGACGAGCAACTGCGCCAGCTCTCCCGCGCGTTCGGAGGCCCTGGCAATCATGTCGAGCCGGGCGCGATCTTCGGCCTTGCCTTGGAAAGCGGCGGCCAGAAGCTGCGCGTTCCCGAGCACTCCGGTCATCAGGTTGTTGAAATCGTGCGCGATGCCGCCGGCGAGGGTGGCGGTTGCCTCCAGGCGCGAGGCGCTCAGCATGGCTTCCGCCATCGCCTTGCGCTCGGTGATGTCCTCAAGCAGCGTGATGACCCGCACGATCCGGCCTTCTTCGAACACCGGGATCTTGCGGACCTCGAAGACCGCGTCGCGGTCGCCGAACCGGTGGGTTTCCTCGCTCACCAGCGGCAGCCCGGTTTCCAGCACCTGCCGGTATTCGTCTTCGATGCGCGGCGGGAGGAAGGGAAACGCCTCGAGCTCGGTGCGGTTGACGGGATCTTCGTGGCAGCCGGCCTGCTGGGTCCACTGCTTGACGATCTCGTTGACGAAAAGGACGCGCAAATCGAGGTCCACGCTCACGACGCCGATGGGAAGGGCGTCGATCGTCGAGTGATAGAGCTTCTCGGAACGCCGGAGCGTCTGTTCGGCCGCCACGCGCTCGGTGATATCGATGCCCGTCCCGACGACGAGCTCCACCCGGCCGCTTTCCCCCCGCACGGCGCTGTTGGTCCAGGCGATGGTCCGGAGGGCGCCCCGCTTCGTCTTCCAGCAATTGACATGCCGGCTTGGGAAGCGGCCCGCGCGCAGGTTCTGGAACGTACGCTTGATCGCCGGGACATCCTCCGGGGCAAGCAGCACGTCCCAGACACGTTTGTTCAGGACCTCGTCGCTCTCGTAGCCCGTCGTCCGGCGGCACACGTGGTTGAACCAGACGATGCGGCCCTTGCGGTCCAAGACGACAAGGAGCGCATCGACCGTCTCGAGGATCGCCGCGGCAAGCTCCGGCGCCTTGTCGAAGGCCTCGAGGCTGTCCGCTCTCGTGTCGCGCGTGTCATCGCCTGAACGATCGCTCATGCGCCATATCCCGGCGGGCAAGCCGCATACAAATGAACTCGCAGTAATCTAATGTGATGTTACAGTATACCGGCGGGAAAAACAATGAACCGAGATCAATCTACGGGCGCGGCCGGCGCCGCTCCCGACCCGCGGTGCGCCGTTATCGCGCGGACGATCTCCGCGAAACCCGCGCCGCCCTCGTTCTCCGCGATATAGGCCGGCCACGTCTTGAGAAAACGCGCGAGCGCGCGGAGATTGGCGACGCCCGCCGCGTACCGGAAGAACGCGAACATGGGCTCGTCGTTGGGCGAGTCGCCGGCGAAGGCCACGCGCGCGTTGTCGCGGTCCGGATCCAGGCCGAGCTCGTCGCGCAGGTACCGGCGCGCCGTGGAGAGTTTGTCGAACTCCCCGAACCAGCCGTTGACGTGAATCGAGCTAATCTTGGCCCGCGCGCCGCGGGCGTGGAAGATCTCCTGGATTCTCAGGATGCGCTCCTCGCTCAGGCGGGGCACGTCCTCGCAGAAGTCGATGGCGAGGTCGAACTCGCGGTAGGGCTGATCGGCCGAGACCGCGCAGCCGGGCACCGCCGCCAGAATCTCGTCGCGGATGCGGTCGAGCCGCGCGCGGTGCCGCGCCCGCTCGGCGGCCGAACAGGCGTACCAGCGGGCGAGTTTCCCGCCGGTGTGGCGGAAGTAGAGCCCGCCGTTCTCGCCGATGACGCCGTGGACCGGCCACATCCTGGCCATGTGGTCGCACCAGCCCGCCGGCCGCCCCGTCACCACGACCACGGCGAGACCGGCGTCGCGCGCCTCCCACAGGGCGGCGAAGGCCCGCGCACCGAGTTTTCCCCTCGTCGTGAGCGTGTCGTCGAGATCGCAAAGGAGCGCCGCGAAATCGCGGCACACCCGGGCGGGCAGCAGACGGAGGGACTGCGGGGCGGTCGCCATGGACGACCATTGTACCTGAGAACGCTTTCCCGTCGCAGCTCCGCGCGGCGCTTCTCCCGCGACCGCCGCCGTGCTACACTCGCTCCCTGCTCGGACCCGTTTTCACCCAAGGAGGACCGCATGCGACTCATGCTGCTCGGCCCGCCCGGCGCGGGCAAGGGGACTATCGCCAAGAAGCTCATCGACAAGTACGGCGTGCCGCAGCTCTCGACGGGCGACCTCTTGCGCGCGGCGGTCAAGGAGGGCACGACGCTGGGCCTGGAGGCCAAGAAGTTCATGGACGCCGGGGAACTCGTCCCCGACAAGATCGTCATCGGACTTATCAAGGAGCGTCTGGCCCAGCGCGACTGCGCGAAGGGCTTCATCCTCGACGGCTTCCCCCGCACGCTGCCCCAGGCGCAGGCGCTCGCCGAGATCACGAGCCTCCAGGCCGTGATCAACCTGGACGTGTCCGACGAGGAGGTTGTGGCGCGTCTGAGCGGGCGCAGAACCTGCCCGCAGTGCGGCGCAATCTATCACGTCAAGAACATTCCGCCCAAGACGCCCGGGAAGTGCGACAAGGACGGCGCCGATCTCATCCAACGCGATGACGACAAGGAAGAGGCCATCCGGAACCGGCTGACCGTCTACCGCCGGCAGACGGTGCCGCTCATCGATCACTACCGCGCGGCCGGAATCCTTCAGGAAGTGGACGGCGCGGCCGGCGTCGACAATGTCACGGCGGCGGCCGTGAAGGTCATCGAGAACATCCGCTAGTGGCGCTTTCGGGGATCCGCCCGCCCGCGGTTCTCCGGGGGGCGTGCGCCTGCGCCGCGGCCCTTCTCGCCGCGTGGGCCCCCCTGCGAGCCGCGGAGTTCGTCCTCGGCCGGCGCGATGCGACGCTGCGCCTGGACGCCATCGCCTGGCAGTGGACGAACCCGGGCGAGCGGCCGTGGCGCGATGAGATCCTGGCGGACGTAGATCCGCGCGGGGAGCTGCTCCTGGTGGCGAGCGGCAAGGACGAGCGTCGCCTGCTTCTCCTGCGGCGCGGCGCCGAGCCGATCGTCGTCTCGCGCGCGTTCTTCGAGCTGCGCCCGCCGCGTTTCGCGCCCGACGGCTCGGCGTTCTTTTTCTCGGCGACGTACGGTGAGCACGCCCGCGACGGCGTGACGCGCCTGCGCGCGGGCGTCTTCCGCGCCGACCGCGACGGTCGGGCCGCGCGCCTCTATCCGCCGCCCGCGGCGGCGGCGGACGCGGGCTTCGGCCTGCTGCTCGACGTCAGCCCGGCGGGCGGCGCGCTCCTCATCGGCACGGGCGCGGAGCTCGATCCGCTGCTCGTCCCTCACGGCGGTTACGACATCGAGGCCGCGGAGCTCGACTTGGCCACGGGCGGCGTGCGCCCCCTCGGCGTGCGCCTGAACGCCCGCGCCCCGGCCTTCTATCGCCTCGACGGCGGGGGATTCTTTTTCCATGCGGAGCCGCCGCTCGGGCGGCTGCATCCCCTCACGTTCCACGACTTCGCCACGGGGTCGCGGACCGCCCGCCCGTGGAACGTCGATTCGGGCGGCGCGCCGGCGGGCGATTTCCTGGCGTGGGCCGAGGCCGTGCGCCATCTGGGCGCGTTCAGGGAGGAAGATTTCCCCATCTTTCTCATCGGCAAAACGGCCCGGGGCCCCCGTGTCCGCCTGGAACTCGCCGGTCCCCTCGCGGCTCTTCAGGGGCGCGATGCGGCCCTCAGGGCGGTGCGGGGCGGCGCCGCGCTCTTCTCGCACGGCCGAGCGGGCGAGGAGACCTATACGATCGCCGAGGTGCCGCGCGCGCGCCTGGCGTCCCTCCTCGCCGAGGACCGCGGCCGCGACGTGCGTTACACGCCGCTGCGCCTTTTCTTCGGAGAGGCGCCGCCCGCCGCGGCGGAACTGCTCAGCGCCGTCCGCGCCGCGCTCGCCCCGCCGCCGCTCCCCCCCGAGGCGATCGCGGTCTACACGCGCGAGTCCCTGGACCCCGGCTTCAGCTTCCGCCAGGAGATCACCGCCGCCGCCCGCGCCGACGGCGCGCTGGTCATCCGTTTCACGCCGACGCAAACAGACGGCCCGCCCGCCGTTGAGTGGAGCCGCGACGCCGGGGTCTGCCGGCGTTCGAGCGCCGAGGGGACGTTCCAGGCGCCGCAGCGCGACCTCGGCGTCCACGAGGCCGCGTACTCGCCCTATGGCCTCCTCTTGGACCCGGCGGGGCTTCTCGACCCGGAGATCCGCTTCGCGCATCCCCGCGCCGAGGGGGATCGTATCGCGCTTCCCTTCTCCTACGCCGACGGCTATCGCGGAACGTTGTTCCTCGACACACGTTCCAAACTCCCGCGGGAGATCACGTCGCCCCTCAACTTCATTGTGGCGGCGCATGCCGCGGAACTGGGCCTTGCGGACCGCGCGCGCTCATTGCGCATCGAAGCGTGGCGCCGCGAGGCCGGCCGCCTCGTCCCGGCGGCGATGGTTTTCCACGACGGCGCGGCAACCTTCAGGCTCACCCTGGAGAGCCTGCGCGCGCCGTCCGGGGACGGCCTGCCCTCCCCCGCGGGAATCCGGCGCTGACGAACTGCGCGCCATTTGCGAGGAGAGTGCGGACGGCGAAATGTCTTCGGGATGTGTAGTAATTCACTTGCATGCGTGATCGGATAAGGAGACATAACGCGAGATTCTGAGAGGACTTTACAGGGGTGACTCTTCGTGTTCTCCTATTTCAACACACACAATACAAAGGAGAGAAGAATGGCCTGAAGAAGTCTATCGAGGCTTCGGTCGAACTTGAAAGGTCTCGTCAGCGACCAGCAGTTTTCGGGAGCGGCTCGCGAGAGAGGGTTCGCGCAACGTCGCCGCAGGGTTACCCGGCAAGTTCGGCTGGCCGCGGCTCCTCGTCTACATTCTCGACCAAGTGCAGACAGGAGCGTCTTGCTACACCGTTTGAGACATGGAAACGCGGCGTCATAAAGGGCAGGTCTGCAATACCTTACAGGGGTTTAACCGATGCCCCATGACAGAGGTTCCTATGAGAAGAAATACTTCGGTTTGGGGTGGACTCGTGTGCCCCGGTAGGGTGACGCTCGCGGCAGGCTTGCTCCTGGTCGCACAGGGGTGTAGCCCCGAGTCAGGTACGCCTGGTGCACCTGTATCTGCGGTAGCTGCTAAGGACAACGCAGAAGGATTTGACGCATTGCGTGCGGAGAGCCGCGAGGGATCTGAGGATCAAGGCAGCGGGGATGAGACTCGCTGCGGGTTCTTGTACGGCGAGTTTGTCGACGCGGAAGGGCACCTGCTTCCTCGTATCACTTACACGTTGACCCGCAAAGGCGGGCGGGGCCACGCGGGAATTCGCGAGGCCCGGGACGGTAGTTTCGAGATTCGTGGTCTGGACACGGAGGCGAAATGGCGGTTGGCCACGATTGATCGCAGGTACGTGGCCTGCTATCTTGACGATCTGGTTGCCAGCCCGTCTGGAACTCACACGCGCGTCGTGCTCACTCCCGGTTTTTGTCTTCGTGTCAAGGTCGTCGACGAGAACGGGGCGCCTGCGCCAGGCGCAGACGTTCAGTGCGATTGCGTTGTAATGGGGGAAACGCGTCGTGTGCTCGGTTATCCATCGATGGTGAGTTTCCGGCAAGCATGCGTGGGTCGGAGAATTCTCCGTAATCTTGGGCAGAGATGAGCGCGCGGGCGTCGGACTGCGGCGAGTCGCTGGTCGCGCGGCCGGTCGTTATCTGGTCGATGGCCA
>Ga0209719_1000322_pt1 | contig 71883 bp, 58 predicted proteins | sample AD_JPNAS2_MetaG_FD_184421 | JGI IMG/M metagenome (GOLD analysis project Ga0209719, IMG submission 184421) | Active sludge microbial communities of municipal wastewater-treating anaerobic digesters from Japan - AD_JPNAS2_MetaG (SPAdes) (version 2) | ecosystem: Engineered > Bioreactor > Anaerobic...
CTGCCCCATTCATTGGCTCAAGAATCATTAAATAATGCGACCTACCGTTGTCGTTTTGACATTGATTTTACAGAGGGATGGCCATAATCTTCACACAAAATGAAGAATTTGCGATGAATCCTTGAATTATCAAGAGGATAGGTGTATGAAAACGTGCAGCAACTGCGGACAACCCATCCAGGAAAACGACATGAAGAATGCGGCGGAGATTTTAGGCGAGCTTGAGGAATCGTCATCCGACGAGTTTGACGAACAGAATCTCTGCCAGACCTGCAAAGAACAATTGGGTATGCTCAGCCTGATGGGATTTGGCGCGTGAACTCTGAGGGCCATTACTATGCGCAAAGTTGAAAATCAAAATAAGGAATTCAAACAGGCATGGAATGACAACTGTTTGAAAACCATTTGCGCTTTTGCCAACACCGGCGGCGGAAAACTCTATATCGGCATTGACGATGAAGGCAAATCGTTGGGAGTGAAAGACGCCGCCAAATACCTCGACGACATTCCCAATAAAACCAAGGACATCCTGGGCATTACGCCGGACGTCAAACTGAAAAAGAAAAACGGCAGGGAAATTCTCGAAGTCACGGTTGCGGCGTTCTCCGCCCCGATTTCCTATCATGGCCGCTTTTACACACGAAGCGGCAGCTCATCGATCGAAATCAAGGGACACGAGTTACTGGAACTGCTGATGCAGAAATCCGGACGCTCCTGGGACGGATTTATCGAAGAGCGCGCGACTCTCAAAGACATCGACCCCGCCGCCATCAGGAAATTCCGGGAACTGGCCGCCGCCAAAATCCCGCAGATCGTTAAGGAAAAAAGCGTCGAAGCCATTCTTCAGAAATTAAACCTTCTGGATAAGGGCAAACTGCGTCGCGCAGCCGTTTTGCTTTTCGGGAAAAACCCGAAGCAGTTTTACATCACCGCCTATATCAAGATCGGCAAATTTGTCAGCGCCACCGATCTGATCAGCACAGATGATATTGAGGGCAATCTTTTTGATCAGGTGGACAAGGCCATTGAAATCCTGCGGATCAAATATCTGCTTTCCAACATCACATATGAAGGCATTTACCGCAAAGACAATATGGAATATCCGGAAGAGGCCCTGCGTGAAGCGATCATCAACGCCGTGATTCACCGCAACTACATGGGAGCGCACACCCAACTTCGGATTGATCCGGAAAGCCTCAATCTCTGGAATGAAGGCGGCCTGCCGCCCGGCATCGGTGTGGCCGATTTAAAGAAGCGGCATTTGTCCCGGCCGCGCAACGAGCTTCTGGCCGACGTCTTTTTCAAAGCGGGCATGATTGAAGCCTGGGGACGCGGCACTATAAAGATTGTGGATGAATGCAAAAAAGCCGGGCTGCCTGAGCCGGAATTCCGTGAACAGTTCGGAGGATTGTCCGTCCATTTCCGCAAAGCGGACAAGGCCCAAGTTGGGGCCCAGTCAGGGGCCCAGTCGCAGGCCAGATCGGTACTTCGCGGGGAACGAACGGGTAGGCGGCCAGAGTTGCAGCCAGAGTCGCTGGATATTCGGGTGATGCGCCTCCTAATCCAAGCGCCGTTAAGCAAGGCCGAACTGTCTGCAAGCCTTGGGCATAAAGTAATATCGGGCCATTTAAACAAGGTTATTCGTGAGCTTTTGCAAAACAAAACGATTGAATACACGATTCCAGATAAGCCCCAAAGCCGTATGCAAAAGTACCGTCTTACAGAAAAGGGACGGCGACTTGTAGCCGGGATCAGAAGGGATAAATAATAACGCAAGGGATCAGAAAACTTATGTTTCATGACCTGACCCCATTTAATGATTTAATGCCCATGCGGGTGAAGAATCCCATATCCATGTGGGCACTGCCGAGAAAACGCCGGGGAAAACGCCGGGGGAAATTGTTGAGCGTCTCCAGAGTCATCCCCGCTTGACTATACCGGAATTGGCCGAACAAGCAGGCAAATCAGCAAGCGCGGTGGAACGGGCGATAAGAAAGCTTCGTGAGGCAGGTCGGATAAAACGCGTCGGCCCGGCCAAAGGTGGGCACTGGGAGGTTGTGAAGTTAGGTTTCTCTCACGCATGATTTGATTCATGCACATTCACAGGTGATCGCCGACAGCAAGCCTGCGGAAAAAGATATTATGATAAAAGTGATCATAAATTTGATAACTGAAGAGAAGTGATGCGGGGATGTGGGATTTGGGTACTGTCTCTCACTATAAAAGGTGGATTGATATTTTGAAGGATGTCCCCTGGAAGGCTCACTTCTACATTATGAATGAACAAATGATTCATTGTTTGGAGCCTAATATAACATCATGACAGCCTCAGGCATCTACGAAACCTTAATTACTAAAGTTCTTCAGCGCAGGCTGGAAAAACTTCAATCAGAATTTTATATTCAAAGGCAGCCGCTTGACGCAAGTGAGGCGGCTCTTTATTTATCACGGTTCCTCGGATTTATCCTCGAATCTGCATTGGATGCTCTTCCCAATGAAGATGATCGCATTGCAAGGCAGATCGAAATATCAAACGCCCTGATAAGATGGCTTGCTGATTATGTAAAGGATGTAGAGCTTTCTGAAAATCTCATTGAGTCACAGGGACAAATTCTCACAGCCCTATTTGCAAAGAACAATCCGATCGCTGCCGATCTTCAAGCCCACGTTGCAAAAATAACGCCACTAACCGGCTTGTCACAGAGCGAATTATTTACCGGCAGCAATGTGGGACTTTCACTGGAATCGGAACTTAAACGAGAAATACTCTCCTGTGATGAAATATGGTGGCTGGTTTCATTTATCAAATGGACGGGTATTCGTGTTTTTGCCGAAGAGCTCAAAGACTTTACAGGGAGTGGTCGCAAACTGCGTGTTATTACAACATCCTATATGGGAGCGACAGATCAATCAGCGGTCGAATTTCTAGCGGCGCTTCCCAATACAGAAATTAAGCTGAGTTACAACACATCTCAGGAGCGACTTCATGCAAAGGCCTATATTTTTTTGCGTAACACGGGGTATGATACCGGCTACATCGGGTCGTCAAATATTTCCCGTTCAGCCCTGACCAACGGATTAGAGTGGAATCTTAAAGTCACGACTCAAGAAATTCCAAACATTATCAATAAATTTAAATCTACTTTCGAAACTTATTGGGCTTCACCTGATTTTGAATTTTACTGTGCAGGTGATGAAGAGTCTCATGAACGACTCAAAAAATCATTGAAAAGTGCACTCGGTTACGATCGCGAAGGCGAACCCGCTTTTTTCTTTGATATCAAACCACACATCCATCAAAAGGAAATTCTTGAACGTCTAACCATAGAGCGTGAGGTTCATCATCGATGGCGAAATCTTATCGTGGCTGCAACAGGGACAGGCAAGACGATTATTTCTGCGTTCGATTTCAGCCGATTTCTGGATAAGAATCCTTATGCAAAGTTTCTTTTTGTTGCGCATCGCGACGAAATTCTCAGACAGGCGCGTCAGGCTTTTCGCGGTATATTGAAAAAAACATCCTTCGGTGAACTTTGGGTAGGGAATTCAGAGCCGGAACACTATAATCAGTTATTCGCCTCTGTGCAGACACTGAACAACAGAATAAATACACTGCCACTTGCTCCTGATTTCTATGACTTCATCATTATTGATGAAGTGCATCACATAGTGGCTGAGAGTTATCGGTCGATCATCAATCGTTTTTCGCCGAAAATTCTCCTTGGATTGACAGCAACGCCTGAGCGCATGGATGGCGGCAACATTCTTGAAGATTTCTGCGACATTATTGCTGCAGAGCTACGGCTGCCGGACGCGATAAATCGACGTTATCTTTGTCCGTTCCAATATTTTGGTGTTGACGACACGGTAGATCTTTCTCGCGCTCAGTGGGTAAATGGACGATATTTGCCATCGGAATTGACAAGGCTCTATAGTGCTGATGATCTTCGTGTACGTCATATATACCAAAACATGGTGGATATCATTGGTGACTTAAATGCCATTAAATGTTTGGCTTTCTGCGTATCTCAGGATCATGCGCAGTTTATGGCTGAGAAGTTTCTGCTTCTTAATATTAAAGCAGCGGTGCTTACCAGTCAAAACAGCCATGAACGCGCAACTCTCAGAGAACAGCTAACCCGCGGTGAAATAAATATCCTCTGTGTTGTGGATATATTCAATGAAGGTGTCGATATTCCAGAGATTGACACAATTCTTTTTTTGCGGCCTACGGAAAGTCTTACCATATTTCTTCAACAGCTTGGGCGCGGTCTTCGTTTAACAGAAGGTAAAGAGTGCTTGACGGTTCTTGATTTTGTTGGAAATGCCCGTGCTGAATATGATTTTGGATCCAAATTTAGGGCATTGGTTGGCAAAAGTCACATTTCAACGGTCGAAGAAGTTGAGCAGAACTTTCCCCATCTTCCGCTCGGATGCTCCATTATCCTGCAGAAGCAGGCAAAAGAAATTATTCTTCGCAATATAAAAAATGCTATTGCAACGCAACGGCGTCTCATAGGTTGGCTTCGTTCTTATCCAGAACAGACAAATCTTCCGCTTACGCTTAAAAATTTCCTTCGTTTTAATACAGCTGTGACTCTGGAAGATATTTATAAGAGCAAGATCGATGGAGGGGGCGGATGGAATCGCCTTTGCATCAAAGCCGGTTTGTCAACTCGTCAGATTGATCAAACGATTGAACAGGCAATCTACAGAGCGATAGCCAATCGTATACTGCAATGCACTTCCCGCTCATATCTTTTATTTCTCACCAAACTGCTTCGCAATGGTTTTACATGGGATGAATCAGACCCCATAGAAAATCAGATGGCAATGATGGCATACTATGATTTCTGGCAGACGCCGGCAAGAAATTTCAATTTTTCAACTCTAGAGGAGAGTATCGCTGCTCTTGGGAGGGATGCAACGCTTGTTGCAGAGCTTGATGAGGTTCTCGAACTTGTTTTGGATTCACTAGACGTCGCGGAAATGCCTATGAATATTGATCCACTATCCGCACTATCGCTCCATGCACGTTATAGTAGGGATCAAATTCTGGCGGTTTTTGGAAAAAACAGTTTTGAAAAGAAGTCAAAAAGTCGAGAAGGGGTTGTCGAGATAAAATCGCTGAACTTAGAACTTCTCTTCGTCACACTTCAAAAGACTGAAAAGAAATTTTCCCCAACCACTCTGTATCACGATTACGCCATTAGCGAATATCTCTTTCATTGGCAATCACAAAACACAGCCAGCCCCGACAAGGGAAAAGGCAGATCATATATTGAACACATGCAAAGGGGAAAAAGAATTATTCTCCTTGTACGGGAACGTAATGAAGATGAATATGGCAGAACAATGGGATTTGTCAACCTCGGGCCAGTCAGCATCGCGGCACATAATGGCAGTAAGCCAATGAATATAACGTGGAGACTTGAAGTGCCATTACCATCATTCCTATGGAATGATGCTGCAAAACTTGCCGTGGGGTAAGGGAATCATTAGAAATTAAATTATTTGACCGGTTCTATTGATTTTCTCAAATTCTCCCCGTAGAAAGAAAAGTGTACCGTTTACCTTGCCCATGAATATTGATATGCGGAACATCTAATGGAAGAGGAAAAAGTAATAGTCAAAACAAGCATTTCCCATCCTCTTCGGATTGATGAAGTGAAGGTGCCCAACGGCGCCGGCATCATCGGCATGACGTTGTGTCCCGGCAAGAAAATCAACAGTGCCCAGTCCGGCCCATGGAATCGTGATCTGGATATGGATTTGAAAGCAATTCAGGCCTGGGGCGCGCGGGCTCTGGTGAACCTGATGGAAGAGCATGAATATGAACTTTTGCGCGTTCCGGATTATGTGGAAAAGGTGAATTCTTTTCCGATGGAATTCTACCATCTTCCGATCACTGATGTTCATCCCCCCGACCAACGATTTTTTGATCTGTGGAAAAGCGCCGGGCCGAAACTGCGACAAATTCTGCTGGACGGCGGAAAGATTCTGATCCACTGCCGGGGCGGTCTGGGACGAACCGGTACGGTGGCGGCTCAATTGCTGGTGGAACTGGGCATGCCGCATGAAAAGGCAATTCAGGCGGTACGCGATGCCCGTCCTGACACAATCGAAACACGGGATCAGGAAAAATATGTTTACTCCTGCAGGCCGGTGAACGAGCGGTTGAGCGTTGAGCATTTTTCGGGCTGTCTTCTGGGCGGCGCAGTCGGCGATGCGCTGGGTGCGGCGGTCGAGTTTGATTCCATCGGCGCCATCCGCAGGCAATACGGCGAAAACGGCATTGAGAATTACGCGCCCTGCTATGGCAGGAAAGGCGCGATCACCGATGACACGCAGATGACGCTTTTCACGGCGGAAGGGCTTTTGCGGGCCTGGTGTCGTAAAAAGCAGGGAATCGTTCCGGCGGAATATCCTGAGATGGTTCATCGCTCTTATCTGCGCTGGCTTTCAACACAGGGCGTAAGATCAGCCCACGAGGATTTCGATCTCGCTCAGAATGGATGGCTGCTGACGGTTGCCGATCTGCACCATCGCCGGGCGCCGGGCAACACCTGCCTTTCCGCTCTGCAAAGCGCGAAGATGGGGACACCGGAAAAACCGATCAATAACAGCAAGGGATGCGGCGGTGTGATGCGCGCCGCGCCGGTCGGTCTGTTTGCGGCTAAAGCTATGCAATCCGAGGGGAATCACGGCGAAGTATGGAAAGAAATATTCGATCTGGGCTGCCGGATTGCCGCGATTACGCATGGCCACCCGTCGGGTTATCTGCCTGCGGGATGTCTGGCGACGATCATCTGCGGCATTATTTCAGGACTTACGATTGAGGAATCCATCAAAGAATCGGTGACGGTCTTAAAGAAAGCCAAGGGGCATGAAGAAACACTGGATGCCGTCACGCTGGCAATGGCACTTTGGAAAAAGAAAACGGCAAAGCCCGCTCCGGAAACCATCGAAAAAATGGGTGGCGGCTGGGTTGGCGAAGAAGCGCTGGCGATTTCTCTTTACTGTGCCCTGGCCGCGGAAGGTGATTTTGCCAAAGGGGTTCGCCTGGCGGTCAATCATACCGGCGATTCGGACAGCACCGGTTCGATCACCGGCAATATACTGGGGGCCATGCAGGGGAGGGCGGCAATTCCCGCGCCCTGGCTTGAAGAATTGGAACTAAATGCAGTTATTGAAGAAATCGCCGGTGATCTGTTTGTACTTTATGATGATGGAGATCACTGGCAGAAGAAGTATCCCGGATATTAAAAAGCAGGTTTCAATGGCGATTCATATTATTCCCGTCAATAAACTCAGTGCTAAAGCCTTAAAAGGGGTTATCGAAGAATTTGTTTCCAGAAACGGGACGGATTATGGCGCCATCGAGGCTTCCCTTGAAACAAGTTTCCAACAGGTAAAAAACAAGCTCAAAAATGGATCAGCCGTTCTTATTTTTGATGACGAAACCGAGACCACCAATATATTCCCGGCGGATGATCCTGTTTTGAAAAAGCTTGAGGCTGAGAGCGACTAAAATTCCCGATCGTGGGGAGAATAAAGATATTGAACTGGCCGGATGAGTATGTTAACAGAGTCCGCAATTGATCAAGAAATTTTCACAATTATTGGAGGAACATAATGGCTTTTCAGGAAATTGATAAAAGTTTGAAATATAAGGTTGCGGATTTGTCGCAGGCGGCCTGGGGCAGAAAAGAAATGGACCTGGCGGAAAACGAAATGCCGGGGCTCATGGCGGTGCGCAAGAAATACGGCCGCCAAAAGCCGTTCCGGGGGCTGAAAATCATGGGCAGCCTGCACATGACCATCCAGACGGCCATGCTGATTGAAACACTCAAAGAGTTGGGCGCCGATCTGCGATGGGCGTCCTGCAATATCTTCTCCACGCAGGACCACGCGGCGGCGGCGATTGCCAAAGCCGGATCGGCGGCGGTTTTCGCCTGGAAGGGCGAGACGCTGGAAGAATACTGGTGGTGCACGGAGCAGGCGCTGACCTGGCCGGACGGCTCCGGTCCGGATATGATTGTGGATGACGGAGGCGACGCCACTCTGTTTATTCATCAGGGCGTCAAAATTGAAAAGGATCCCAAACTGCTCCGGCAAAAGGCGGACAACAAGGAATTCGCCATCATTCTGGAGAGGCTTGCGCAGGCCTGGAAGAAGAATCCGAAGCGCTGGCAGAAGGTCGCCGCCGGCATTCGCGGCGTGTCCGAAGAAACGACCACGGGCGTTCATCGCCTCTACCAGATGCAGGCGGCAGGCGAACTGCTGTTTCCGGCCATCAACGTGAACGATTCCGTGACCAAGTCCAAGTTCGACAATCTCTACGGCTGCCGGGAGTCTCTGGCGGACGGCATCAAGCGGGCGACGGACATCATGATTGCCGGCAAGATGGTGGTGATCTGCGGTTACGGCGATGTCGGAAAAGGATGCGCCCAGTCGATGCGGGGATTCGGTGCGCGTGTGGTGGTGACCGAAATCGATCCCATCTGCGCCCTGCAGGCGGCGATGGAAGGCTACGAGGTCCGGACGCTGGAAGAGGTGGCGTCCGCCGCGGACATCTTCGTGACGGCGACCGGCTGCTGCGACGTCATTACGGGCCGCCATATGGAAAAGATGAAGGATGAAGCCATCATCTGCAACATCGGCCATTTTGACAGTGAAATCGACATGCACTATCTGGAAACGAGCAGGGTCTGCCGCAAGGAAACCATCAAACCGCAGGTGGACAAGTGGACGCTGAAATCGGGCCGTTCGATCATCGTTTTGGCCGAAGGGCGCCTGGTCAATCTGGGATGCGCCACGGGGCATCCCAGCTTTGTGATGAGCAACAGCTTCACCAACCAGACGCTGGCGCAGATTGAACTGGCCACGAAGAAATATAATGTCGGCGTTTACACGCTGCCCAAGAAGCTCGACGAGGAAGTGGCCCTGCTGCACCTTGCAAGGCTGGACGCCAAAATCTCAAAATTGACGAAAAAGCAGGCCGATTATCTGGGCGTGCCGGTGGAAGGCCCCTTCAAGCCGGACTATTACCGATATTGATTTTTTAGGACGGAAGCGGGTCTAAAGACCCGCCCTACATTTTTTATGTAGTGCGTACCTTTAGGTGCGCTTGAAAGCTTTACCATGATTCTATTTTCGTAGTAATGACGGGAAAGTAGATTGTGCGGGCCTCGCCGTTTATTTCTCAGGCGTTCCGCCGATAGGGAAGGGGCTTCGATCAGGTTCTGACGCGGTAGAACAGAAACGCCCCAAGGCCTCCGAACAGAAGGTTGGCCGTCCAGGCGGCCAGGAAAACGGGCAGCGTTCCGGATCTGCCCAGCGACATGCTGAATGCGTGAACGATCCAGTAGGAAAAGCCCAGGAATAATCCGAGCGCCAGGCTCTGCATGATTCCGCCGCTTCGCTCCGAGCGGATGGAAAACGACATGCCGATCAGAACGACAATCAAACACACCACCGGAAAGGCGATCTTGCCCTGCAGATCGACCGCGTATCGCGAGACGTCATAGCCTTCCGCCTGAATCTTTTTCACGTAGCGCCGCAGTTCGAAATATCCCATTTTTTCCGCGTCTTTCTGAATAATCTTGAAGTCGTTGGGGCCTTCCGGCAGCGCGATGACTTTTTCTTCCGACCATTCCAGCGACGGGGGGGCATTTGGCTGAAAGGTTGTGACGAGCAGATTGTAAAACACCCATGATTGGTTTTTCCATTGGGCCCGTTCGGCGTCGATGCGGGTTTTCATTGTAAAGTCGGGGTTCAGGCGGTTGATGGTGACGCCTTGCAGGATGTTTTTCTCAACGTCAAACATTTTAAAATTGTAGATGGCATTTTGGCTGCGGTACCAGATTTCATCCTGCTTGAAAAATCCCAGGGCCTGCTGCTTCTGCACTTCCACTTTGATAATATGCTCCATTTTCTGGACGCCGGCGGGCGTGACCAGCTCCGTGAAGAAGAACAGGAAGACGGATACGGCCGCCGCGACGGCCAGCACGGGAAAGGAAATGCGGTACAGGCTGATGCCGTTTGCTTTCATGGCCGTGATCTCGCTGTACTTGGACAAAAAGCTGTAGGTCAGCAGTGTCGCCAGCAGGACCGCGACGGGCAGGGTCATGGAAATGACGAAGGGAATCGAATACAAAAAATAGGAGGCCATCTGGGTTGCCGTGGCGTGGTTGCTCATGAACATGCGGCTTTTCTCGAAAAAATCGATGATCAGGAAAAGCGCGATGAAGGATACAAACGTGATCAGGAAAAACCGCAGAAATTCTTTCAGAATATATTGATCAATCAGTTTCACGAGTTCATCCTCTCGGCTTTCCGCCTTGAAAGAGCGCGATCAAAGCCTGGGAAACGGAAATCTCCCGGTGGGCCAGGTAAAACAGAAAAACCCCCAAAAGCGCAAAAAGCATATTCGGCGCCCAGACGCCGAGTGCCGGGTCCATTCTGCCGTTTTCCACCAGCGCCTCTCCTCCGATTCGCAGCAGGTAATAGACGGCAACGATGATGAGGCCGACGGCGAATCCCCGGGATTTCACGGACCGGTGGTGCGTGATGCCCAGCGGCATGGCCAGCAGCCCGAAGAAAATACAGGACAGGGGAATGGAAAACTTTTTATGGACTTCGATGGCCAGTTCGCGCATGGCTGCTTGGGCCAGATCCGGTTTTTTCATTCGCTCCAGGAGCTCCGACAGCGTCATTTCCGTGCTGGATTTGGCTTCGTCGGTGAAAGACGACATCGTGGAGGACAGGTCGAGGTTGATGTCGTAGCTTTTAAAATCCACTTTCCGGTAATTTTTCAAATCTTTGCCCACGGTGTGAATCGAGCCGTTCTCCAGGCGCAGCTTCACGATCATCAGCTTCGGATCGGCCACCAGAAAGGCCTTTTTGGCAAGGATCGTGTTTTGTTCTCCCAGGACGCGGCTGTCCGAGATGATCACGTTTTCCATCGATGCCCCGTCGGCCGGAATGGTGTCGGCATACAAGAGCAGTCCCTTGAAGTCGGCGTTGAAAACTTTTTCCTTGATGCCGATGCCGGCGTTTTGCGAGGCCAGTTCAAAGAGGAGCCGCTTGGTGGCGAAATTGCTCTGGGGCACCAGAAAATATCCGATGACCATGGCGCAGGCAAACGCCAGCAGGGAGGCGACCGCCGCCGGATAAAAAAGCTGGAGCAGGCTGACGCCTGACGCCTTCAGGACGGTGATTTCGTTGTCCGCGGACAGCCGGCCCATGGCGATGAGGATGGAAACCAGAAGCGCGATGGGAATGGTAAACAGCAGGAAATTGGGCATGATCAGGGCGATCAGGTGCGCAATGTCCAGAACGCGGATGCCCTTGTTGATCATCAGGTCCATGATCTGCAGAATTTTGCCCATCAGCAAAACAAAAGTCAGAACAAAGAGAATGATGACGAAGGGAAGGGCAATCTCCCGGAATATGTAGCGGTTGATAATTTTATTCATATCGCCGTTTCAAAAAATTTTGAAAAAACTATCACGCATCGGCAATTTTACACAAGGAAAACCTGAAGGGCGGCAAAATGGCTTTTGTGCCTGCAGGCGTTCATTGTTTTATTGACAGTCGGTTGCATTTTGCCTATATTCCTCGCAAATTTTACCGAACTTGCCTGCCGCGAAAGGGAATGGAGCTGATCATGAAAGTGGATACCATGCGCCGGATCGATTATTATATTGGCGTTCCCCTTTGCTTTATCGGCACCCTGCTTCATAAAACGGTTCGCTGGTTCGTCAAACCCGGCAAGGCGTCGCCCCGCAGGGTTTTGTTCATGGAGCTCTCGGAAATGGGCAGCGCCGTCCTGGTGGACCCCGCGATGAGAAAGCTGAGGCGGGAAACCGGCGCGGATCTTTACTTCGCCATTTTCAAAAAAAACAAGCCCAGCCTGGACCTGCTCAAAACCGTCCCGGATGAAAATATTTACACTTTTCGGGAAAACGGGCTTGTGCCGCTGATGTGGGACGCGCTTCGTTTCTTTTTCTGGACGCGCAGGACAAAGATTGACGCCGTCATCGACCTCGAGCTTTTCTCGCGGGTGACCGCGCTTTTGACCGGTTTTTCCGGAGCGCCCGCTAAAGTCGGGTTTCACGCGTTTTTCAACGAGGGTTTGTACCGCGGCAGTTTCCTCACCCATCGGGTCGCCTACAATCCCCACATTCACATCGCGGCGAACTTTGTCGCGCTTGTCAATGCGCTGATCGCGGAAAAAGAGGAAATTCCCTACTCCAAAAAAAAGGTGTTCGCCGAAGATCTTGTTCTGGCCAAAGCGGCGGTTTCCGCCCGCGAAAAGGAAGACGTGCTGACGATCATTCGCGAATGCCGCGCGGGCTTTGACCCGCAAAAGGACAAAATCATCCTGATCAATCCCAATGCGAGCGAACTGCTGATTCAGAGGCGCTGGCCGCCGGCCCATTACGTCCGGCTGATGAAAATGATTCTGGAGAAATGTCCGAAGGCGCTGATTTTGATTACCGGCGATCCCAGTGAACGACAGGAGGCCGATCAGTTGCAAAAACAGGTGGGCGACGACCGGTGCGTTAATTTTGCCGGAAAAGTCCGGTTTGCGCAATTGCCCGCTTTGTACAGCGTCTCCGAGTTCATGGTGACCAACGACTCCGGTCCCGGGCATTTTTCCGCCGTCACCGATTTGCCGACCTTTGTGTTTTTCGGGCCGGAAACGCCGGCGCTTTACGGATCGCTCGGCATTACCACGCCGATGTACGCGGGGCTGGCCTGTTCCCCCTGCGTCAGCGCGTCCAACCACCGCAAGACCGCCTGCCGGGACAATGTCTGTCTGCAGGTGATTCAGCCCGAACAGGTTTTTGCGGCAATTGCCCCCCATCTGGAGCGCATCAATGCCCAAGGCTGAGAAATCCATCATCATCCTGATCCTGTTTTTTTCGCTGATCCGCCTGATCGCTGCGCCTTTGTTTGGCCTGGGGGTGGATGAAGCCCACTATGTTTTGTACGCCAAATACCTGGACTGGAGCTATCTGGACCATCCGCCTCTGGCGGGATGGCTCCATGCGCCTTTTTATTATATTTTCGGCACGAACGAATTTTTGGCCCGGCTGCCCGCCGTTTTGCTTTTTGCCGCGACCTCCTGGTGCTGCTATGCGCTGCTGATGAAGATCACGAGTTCCGTTCGCTGGTCTTCGTGGTCCGTTTTCGCGTTGAACTGTTCTTTCATGCTCAATGCTCTGGGCCTGATGCTTCTGCCGGATTCCATCCTGCTCCTGCTGGTTTTCCTGCTGATTTTTGCCGCGGAGCGCCTTGCGCGCCGCAAACAGCCGGCGGATTTCATCATCCTGGGCATCCTTCTGGGCTTGATGGGCCTGGCCAAGTACACGGCCATTCTGCTGGTGCCGCCCCTGCTGGTCTTCTTCCTTCTCAAAAAGCGATACGACGTTCTTTTTTCACCATATCTCTTTCTGGCGGCGGCCATCGCGCTGGCGCTGGTTTCGCCGGTGTTTTACTGGAACGCGACCCATGACTTCATCAGCTTCAAATATCAGGGGTCCCATGTGTTCGGATCGCTCGCGACCAGTTTTAAAAATATTCTGGAGTCGCTGGCGGCGCAGTTCGGCGCTTACAGTCCGTTTCTGTTTATCGTCGCCGTTTACGGTTTTTTCAAAGTCATTCGGGACGACAATGACTACCTGCGCCTGTCCGTTTTGTTCGGCGGGACCATCCTGGTTTTTTTTCTGATTACATCGGCGTATGAACGAACGCTTCCTCACTGGCCGTCCGCTTTTTACGCTCTGTTCATTCCGATCGGAACCTGGCGTCTGCTGGCATCCGGCGGGAAATGGCGGAAAAATTTTCTGTATGTCTCCGTGGGAATCAGCTTCTTCGCCCTGATGCTGGCCTATGCGGAGCTGGGCGGAAAGTTCATTCCCTTTCCCGATTACAAGTCTCCCTTCAGGGACATTTACGGCTACCCCGAGATAGCCGCGAAAGCCGACGAGCTTTTGAAGCAGAACCCTTCCTCCCGTCCCGGGGCGATTGCCGTGACGAACTGGACGATGGGCAGCCGGGTCATGTACTACAGCCTGCCTTACGGACATGAGGTTTTTGTGATGGATGAAAGGCGGGATCAATTCGACGTCTGGCAGAAAAAATCCCCGCTGGGATATGACCTGCTGTTTCTGAATACGGAGTTTGAACAAATCGATGTGGCGGGTGTTCTGAAGTGCGATCAGGTCGATCGGGCGGATCGTTTGGATTTGACGCTGAACGGTTCAAAAGTGAACCGGGCGGAGTTTGTCTGGTGCCGCAATTATCAGGGAGTGAAGCCGTGAAAAAAAGATGGATCGCGCTTGCGCTGATCGCTTCGGGCGCGGCTCTGGCCGGGATCGCTTACGCCTTCTGGGATATTCCGCTGGTCCATTTTTGCCGCGGACTCGGCCGGCCCGTGCTGGATGCGACGGAATGGATCACCATGGCCGGGGAGTCCAGGTGGTACTTCATGATTATTGTGCCGGCGCTCCTGATCTTTTGGCTGATCGCGAAAAACAAAAAATGGACAATTCGAATGTTCTTCCTGCTGGTGTGCATTTCGGCTTCCGGTTTGATCAATCTCCTGCTCAAGTGGATTGCCGGAAGAAACCGGCCGGTCAATCTTTTTGACCACGGATTATTCGGCTTTGATTTTTTTGAGACGGGCTACGCCCTGAATTCTTTTCCTTCGGGCCACACGGTGACGGTTTTTTCACTCGCGGCCGCCCTGACCATTTTGTTTCCCCGCTTCGGCGCCTGGGCTTTTCTTCCGGCCGCGGTCATTGCCGCGAGCCGTGTGATGCTCACGTCCCACTATCTCAGTGACGTTGCTGCCGGCGCGGTGGTGGGGGTTGTCTGCACGCTGGGGGTGAAGTACTTCTTTGACCGGGCGGGCGCCGGACTGGATTCAGGCACAAGGCAATAAAAATGGCTCACGGGCTTCAGTCGGCGCGGCCGAAGGCCCGAAGAACATTTAAAAACAAAAACCGGCGTCAGGAGTTGATGCGCAAGTGAAGAAAAAATACATTCTATTCATCATCCCTTTTCTTCTTTACGTCGCCCTGCTGGGGGTCCTGCCCCAGATGGAGCCGGACGAGGTGCGCTACAGTCTCATTGCCGCCGCGATGAACGAAACGGGCAACTATGTAACCCCCCAAATCAAAAATACAATCTACCTGGAAAAACCGCCCCTGGTTTCCTGGGCGACGGCGGCCTCCTTTAAAATCTTTGGAGAAAACGACTTTTCCGCTCGCCTGTTTTCCGGCCTTTGCGCCTGGGGGTGCATTTTGCTGGTATTCTGGATCGGGCGGCGCTTCCGGGATGAAAAAACCGGCTTGTATGCCGCGGCCGTGCTTACCATTTCCGTCTTCCCGTTCATGCTGGGCCGAATCAATATTCTGGACATGCCGCTCACGCTGTTTCTTTGCCTGGCTATCTGGCTGGGATACCTGTCCCTGGCGGACGAAAAGAAAAGATGGCTGGCCTGCGGGTTTTATTTTGCCTGCGCCCTGGCTTTTCTGACCAAGGGGATTGTCGGCGTCGTCTTTCCTTTTGCCATTCTGGTCATCTGGCTCATCCGGGAGGGGCGCTGGCGTTCGCTTCCGCGGCTGATTTCCCCCGCGGGGATTTTGATTTTTCTGGCCGTGGTCTGCCCGTGGCTTTATCTGGCGCAAAAAGAAAATCCGGATTTTCTGTGGTTTTTCTTTGTGCGGGAGCACTTCCTGCGCTTCACGACTCAGATGCACGGCAAGACGGAGCCGTTTTATTATTTCCTGCCCGTGCTGATCGGCGGCACGCTGCCCTGGTCCGTTTTTCTGATTCGCGCCTGGCAGCCTGCAAAATGGAAAGAGCGGCTCTTCAGGAAAGAGGAAAACCGGTTTCTGGCCGTCTGGTTTTTGTTTGTTTTTCTCTTTTACACCGTGTCTTCCTCCAAGCTGGCCACCTACATTGCTCCGGTATTTCTGCCCCTGGCGCTTTTCGCGGGCAACATCTTTCGCGGCCATGAAGAAGCGCCGTCTGAGCCGGCCGGAAAGAGGGAAGTGTTTTACCGGCTCCTTTTGTGGGGCCAGTTCCTGGTCATTGCCGCCGCTGTTATTCTGCCGCCGGTTCTGAAGCAGTATCATGACCCTTCACGGGGGCTGGTCATTATGATTTCAAATGCCTGGTGGATCTGCGTTCTGCCGGTGTTCCTGGCGGCGGGGCTGATGACGTTTCTTCCGGATTGGATTTTCCGCCGAAAGGGCGCGGGCTGGTTTTCCACAATGTATCTGCTTTGCTGTCTTTTGCTTGCCGGACTTCTTTTCCCGCTCAATGATTTTCTGTCTCCCTACCGCAGCGCGCTTACGGCGAAAGAGGCGATTGCACGGCACATCCCGCCGGACCGGCTTTTGTATCAGTACCGTGTCAATTTCTATGGCATTGATTTTTATAACAAAATACGGACGCCGATTGTCGAGGATTTCGGCGAACTGGGCGACGGGATAATGAAAATGCCGGAGGCCGAAAGGAAAGCATATTTTCTTTCGACACAGGAATTTTTTGAAAAAGGCAGGCGGGAAAAGGAAATTTACTGTATTACACAACATGCGGAAAGGCTCAAAGAGCTGCAAGCGCAGTTTGCCCGAATGGAGGTTCTCTGGGAAAACGGCGCGTTTTATCTGCTGCGCATTCACAATCAGGCAAAGGATTGATGCCCTATGAAGATTCGGAAAGATTTTCTGCCGTTCAGCCGCCCGTCCATCGGGGAGACGGAAATCAACGGTGTGGTGGCCTGTCTGAAATCCGGCTGGATCACCACCGGCGCTTTGTGCAAGGCGTTTGAAGAACAGTTGTGCGCGCTCACCGGCGCGGATCGCGCCGTCTCGCTCAGTTCAGCCACGGCCGGAATGCATCTGATGATGAAGGCCCTGAACATCGGGCCCGGCGATGAAGTGATCACACCCTCGATGACGTTTGCCTCGACCGTCAACATGATCGCCCTGCATCAGGCAAAACCCGTCTTTGTCGATATCGATTACGGGACGCTCAATCTTTGCTGCGAAGAAATCGAAGAAAAAATAACGAAGCGGACAAAGGCGATCATTCCCGTTCATTTTGCCGGCGCTCCGGCGGATATGGACCGGATCAACCGGCTGGCCCGCAAATATTCCCTGAAGGTCATTGAAGACGCGGCCCACGCGGTCGGCACTTATTACAAGGGGACGCACGCGGGCGGCTTCGGCCATCCCGCGATCTTTTCCTTTCACCCGATCAAGAATATTACGACCGGAGAAGGGGGCATGATTACGCTGAATCAGGCCGCCCTGGAAAAGAAATTGCGTCTGCTGAGATTTCATGGAATAGAAAGAGACGCTTGGAAAAGGTACGGCAAAGGGGGGAATCCCTCCTATGACATCGCGGTGCCTGGCTACAAATACAACATGCCGGATCTCCTGGCGGCGCTGGGGCTGGCTCAGATGGAGCGGTGGCGGGAGCTGAACGCCCGCAGGCAAATGCTGGCGGGGCTTTACCTTGAAGGACTGCGGGGGGTGAAGGGGCTCGATCTGCCGGAGGTTCCGTCCTATGACCACGTTCATGCCTGGCATTTGTTCATCGTCAAGGTCGGGGGCATCGCGCGGGATGTCTTTATGCAAAAGCTGTCGCAGTACAATATCGGATACGGTCTGCATTTTCCTCCCGCCCACGCTTTGTCTTATGTAAAGAAAAAATTCGGCGTAAAGGCAAGATCGCTTCCCCAAACCAGTCGGGCGGCGGGCAGAGTGATTTCCCTGCCGCTGTTTCCGGATATGACGGAAAATGATGTTCACTACGTTTGCGGAGCCATAAAGGAGATTTTGAAAAATGTCTGAGATTCGGATCTCGGTGGTGATTCCGGTGTACAACGAGGAGGCCAATATCCAGGCGCTGATGGGCCGTCTGCTCCCGGTGATGGAGTCTCTGGCCAAACCGTTTGAAATTATCCTGGTGGACGACGGCAGCCGCGACCGGTCGCTGGCCCTTTTGAAGGAGTTCACGTCGCACCCGTCGGTCCGGGTGGTGGAGCTGACGCGCAACTACGGCCAGCACGCCGCCATCATGGCGGGGTTTTCGGTGATGCGGGGCGACATCGTGCTGACGATGGACGCGGACCTGCAGAACCCTCCCGAAGAAATCCCCAACCTGGTCCGTACGATGGAAGAGGGGGAATACGACGTGGTCGGCACGATCCGCAAGAGCCGCAAGGATTCTTTTCTGCGCATTCTGCCCTCCAAAATGATCAATGTGGTCGCGCGGAAAATCACCGGCGTGAGCATGCGCGACTGGGGCTGCATGCTGCGGGCCTACAGCCGCCCGGTGGTGGAGCGGATGCTCGACTGCCACGAACAGGCGACCTTTATTCCCGCTCTGGCCACCGTTTTCGCCAAGCGCGTCACGGAAATCGAAGTGGCGCACGAAGAGCGCTTCGGGGGAAAATCCAACTATCCGCTTCGCAAACTGATCAATCTTCAGTTCGACCTGGTGGCGTCCTTTTCGGATTTTCCGATCAAGCTGATCATGTACGGCGGGATTCTGATGTCGCTTCTGGGCGTGTGCTTCGGCGCGTTTCTGGCAATTGCCCGCCTGGTGTACGGCGTGCGCTGGGCGGCGGAAGGGATTTTCACGCTGTTTGCGATTTTGTTCGTCTTTGTCGGCCTTCAGTTTTTTGCTCTGGGCGTGATCGGCGAATATATCGGCCGGATCTTTCGGGAAGTCCGCAAAAGGCCGGAATTCGTGATCGAACGCGTTTACGGTCATGAGGGTGACCGTCCGTGAAAGCGATTGTTCTGGCCTATCACAATATGGGGCTGGCGGGGCTGGCGGCCCTCGGGCGGCACGGCTTTGACATTGCCGCCGTCTTCACGCACGAGGACGACCCGAAGGAAAACTGCTGGTTCGGCTCCGTGAAGGACTGGGCGGAAAAGCAGGGAATCGGCTGCACGACCGATCCGGTCAACTCGCCTCAGTGGATTGAAAAAATCAAACGCATGCAGCCGGATGTCCTTTTTTCCTTTTACTACCGGAACATGGTTCGTCCGGAGGTTCTGGCGATTCCCCGTATCGGATCTTTCAATCTGCACGGCTCGCTTCTGCCGTCTTACCGGGGCAGGTGTCCGGTCAACTGGGTTCTGGTCAACGGAGAGAAAGAGACGGGCGTCACGCTGCATTGCATGGTGGAAAAACCGGATGCGGGCGACATCGTCGGCCGGAGGGCCGTGAGCATCGATTTTGAGGATACGGCGCGAACGCTGTACGACAAGCTCTGCGAGGCGGCCGGCGGGCTGCTCGACGAGCTGCTCCCCGAAATGAAGAAAGGAAAAATTCCGCGCATCAAGCAGGACCTGTCACGGGGAAGCTATTACGGCGGACGGAAACCGGAGGACGGGCGCATCTCCTGGGACCGAACCGCCGTCGAAATCTACAATTTGATCCGCGCCGTGACGGACCCCTATCCGGGAGCGTTTGCCTTTGCCGAAAACGGCGGGAAAATTCTGATCTGGCGGGCCAGGCCGGTTTCATCTGTTTCCGGGGGCGGACCGGGCGACGTGATCCTCGACGGGCAATCCGTGCTTGTGAAAACCGGCGATGGTGCTATAAGGCTTCAGGAGATCGAAGCATCCGGGGCAAGATGGAAGGATGCGGGCATCGGGAACTATTTTAAACAGGGAAAGGTGAAAAAACTTACATGAAGATTTTAATACTGGGCGTCAACGGGTTCATCGGGCATCATCTTGTCAACCGGATTCTGGCTGAGAAGCCGGACTGGCAGGTGTTTGGAATGGATCTGGGAACGGAGCGGATCGGCGCCGCCCTGCACAATCCCCGCTTCAATTTTTTGGAAGGGGACATTTCCATCAACCGGGAATGGATTGAATACCATGTCAAAAAATGCGACGTCATCATGCCGCTGGTGGCGATTGCCACTCCGAAGGCCTACGTGGAAGACCCCATCGGCGTCTATAACCTGGATTTTGAAATGAACGTCAATATTGTCAAGCAGTGCGTCAAATACCGCAAGCGCGTTGTTTTCCCCTCTACGTCGGAGGTTTACGGGGCCTGCTCCGATCCGGAGTTTGACGAAGACGAAAGCTATCTGTCGGTCGGGCCGATTCGCAAGGAGCGCTGGATTTATTCCTGCTGCAAGCAGCTTCTGGATCGTGTGATTTATGCCTATGGAACGAGGGGAAGCCTGGAATTCACGCTTTTCCGTCCCTTCAACTGGATCGGGCCGAGGCTGGATTCGCTGGATACGGCCAAGGAAGGAAGCTCGCGCGTCGTCACGCAGTTCATCGCCGAGCTGCTGTTGAAGCGGCCGATCAATCTGGTGGACGGCGGCCGGCAGAAGCGCTGCTTCACTTACGTGGACGACGGCATCGCGGCGCTCATGAAGATTCTGGAAAACAAAGGAGATGTCTGCAAGAATCAGATCATCAACATCGGCAATCCGGACAATGAATGCTCGGTGAAGGAGCTGGCGGCGCTGCTCAAAAAGCTGTTTCAGGAGCACCCCGACCATCAACAGGATTCGGTTTATTCGGATATTATTGAAATTCCCGCGGACGTCTATTACGGAAAAGGCTACCAGGATATTTACACCAGAAAACCCCGCATCGAAAAGGCCAGGAAACTGCTCGGCTGGGAGCCCAAAATCGGTTTGCAGGAATCCCTGCGCCTGACGCTCAATTCGTTTCTGGAGGAAAACCAGGCGGCAACGCTTTAACCGGATTGAATTCGGAAGGATCGATGGGCAGGCTTGGATTAAAAATCGATGTGGACACGTATGCGGGAATGAAAAACGGCGTTCCCCGCCTGTTGCGCGTCCTGAATGATTTTTCCGTCCGGGGGACTTTCTTTCTGAGCATCGGGCCGGACAATTCCGGACGCGCCGCGCTGCAGATGATTAAAAACCCCCTGTTTCTGAAAAAAATGCTGCGCACCCGGGCGCCCAGTCTGTACGGCTGGAAAACCGCCCTTTACGGGACGCTTCTTCCCGCGCCGATGATCGCGCTTTCCTTTCCCGGGCTGGTCCGTCAAATCCTTGCCGAGGGCCACGAAGTTCAGTTTCACGCCTGGGACCACCGCCGCTGGCAGGATGACCTGCCGGAAAAATCCGAGGCGTGGATCGAAGAGTGGTTCGACAGGGGCCTCAAAGGCTTTGAGAAGCTCACGGGACAAAAGCCGGCCGCGTTCGGCGCCCCTTCCTGGCTGATTGACGACCGCGTTTTGCGGATCATTCGGAAATATCCGTTCGCATATCTGAGCTGTACGCGGGCCAAAGCGCCGTTTGTTCACGATCCGCTCAATCTTCCGGAAATCCCCTCCGATCTGCCCTGTTTTGAAGAGCTTGATCTTCAAAACGGCCCGGCCGTGATCCTGGGCTTGATGAACGACGGGGGCGACCATGTCCTTCCGGTCCACGCCGAAGTGGAAGGAGGGGTCTTTGAGGAGCAGTTCAGGCGGCTTTTGCAGGCCTCGCTGAAGGCGGGGATGGAAGTGACGGGGCTTGGCGATTTCAAAAATGCCTTAACCATGGACAGGCTCCCCAGACGAAAATACAAAATGGAGCTGCTTCCGGGAAGACATTCTTTGTGCGCGGTATGAAACAGGACGGCCTGGATAACACAAGTCATTGAATTAGCTTGATAATAATTGTTTAGTCGCACAAAGGCGCCAAGACTTATTCTTGACTTTGATTTTTCCCTGTGTTAGGGGATGCAAAACTTTATACCTGTTCATCCTCTTCACTTCAGCTTTTCAGGGGGAAAATGTCCGATAATTTTTTTACACTGATGATTATACCCCGAAGAAAGAGTTCTGTGACCAAGATTTCTCTTTCGGGCAAACTGATCTATGGCCTTATTGCCGGTTCCATCCTGGCGGTTCTTCTAACGCTTTACATTATTTACGATTATGCCGGAATTACCCGGGACCGGATGGAGCTGTCCCGCCTTCGGCAGCAGACGGCCCAGCAGACAAAAGAGATGAATGAGCTGGCCATAAAAATCGATCAGTTTGCCGACCGCATGGAGGAGATCAAGCAATTTGACAAAAAATTGCGGATTCTGGCAACCGAACAGATCGGGCAGGACGCAAAAACACCGCTGGGCATCGGAGGGTCCAATAACGATCAGATGCGCCTGCGTCAGCTCATTGAAGAGGACCGGGAGAAACTGGTTTCCGGCATGCACGAAAACATCGACCGGCTGAACGCGGAAGCCGACGAGAGAGAAATGAGCTTCAACGAGCTTTTAAGATTTCTCCGGGAGCAGAAATCGCTTTTGGCTGCGACGCCTTCCCTGTGGCCGGTCCATGGGTGGGTGACCTCGGAATTCGGCATGCGGCGCAATCCGTTCGGAAGCGGCGGCGAGTTTCACAAAGGCATCGACATCGCGTCGCGGGCGGGCAAGGAAATTATCGCCCCCGCGGACGGTTTTGTTCTGGAGGCGGCCTATCGCACCGATGACGGCAATGTCGTAAAAATTGAGCATGGGTACGGGATTTCGACGAGCTACGCGCATTTGTCAAAGGCCGCCGTGAAAGACGGCGTACAGGTCAGAAAAGGGGACGTGATCGGATATGTCGGCGATACCGGCCGCAGCACCGGGGCTCATCTTCATTACAGTGTTTTTGTGAACAATGTTCCAGTCAATCCGAGAAAATACTTGAAATAATCCAGCCCGACAAATTGACCAGACATCAGGCCGCAGGCGCCGGGCGGCATGCGTAAGCGCAGCCGTATGCGAAAAGAATATGTTTCAGGCAAATGAATGTTTTTGTTAGGCGGCTAAATATGCTAAAATCACCCGGTAAAAGCCGGATTATTTAAAGGGATGTCATGCTGAACGCGATTCTAAAAAAAATAGTGGGAACCAAAAACGATCGTGAATTAAAAAGATTATCGGTGCTGCTCCATGAGGTCAATCATCACGAAAAGGAGCTGATGTCGCTGGGCGACGCCGAGCTCAAGGCAAAGACTTCCGCCTTCAGGGAAAAACTGAAAAACGGATTAACGCTGGACGATATTCTGCCGGAGGCGTTTGCCGTGGCCAGAGAGGCTTCCCGCAGAACGCTGATGATGCGCCCTTTCGACGTCCAGGTCATCGGCGGGATTGTTCTGCATGAAGGCAAAATCGCGGAAATGAAAACCGGGGAAGGCAAAACGCTGGCCGCGACGATGCCTTTGTATCTAAACGCGCTTTCCGGCAAAGGCTGCCATGTGGTCACCGTCAACGACTACCTGGCCCGGCGCGACGCGGAATGGATGAGCCCGATTTATCATTTTCTGGGATTGACGGTCGGCGTCATCGTGCACGGCATGGACGACGACGAGCGCCGCAAGGCTTACGCGGCGGACATAACATACGGCACCAACAATGAATTCGGGTTTGACTATCTTCGCGACAATATGAAATTCAGCCTGGAGGATTATGTTCAGCGGGAATTCAATTTCGCGATCGTTGACGAGGTGGACAGCATTCTGATCGACGAGGCGCGCACGCCGCTCATCATTTCCGGTGCGTCGGAAGAGTCGACGGACAAGTACTACAAAATCAACCAGATCATTCCCCGGCTGCGCAAAGACGCGGACTACACAATCGAAGAAAAAAGCAGAACGGTTGTCCTGACGGAAGAAGGCGTGTCTCATGTTGAACAGCTTCTGAACGTCCAGAACCTCTATGAGCCGCGCAATATTGAAATCGTTCACCATGTCAATCAGGCGCTTCGGGCCCACACGCTCTTCAAACGCGACGTGGACTATCTGGTGAAAGAGGGTCAGGTGATCATCGTCGATGAGTTCACCGGCCGGGTCATGCCGGGCAGGCGCTACAGCGACGGTCTGCACCAGGCGCTGGAAGCCAAGGAAAAGGTCAAGATCGAAAAGGAAAATCAGACGCTGGCCTCCATCACATTCCAGAATTATTTCCGAATGTACAAGAAACTGGCCGGAATGACCGGCACCGCCGACACGGAAGCGGAGGAATTCAAGAAAATTTACAACCTCGAAGTGGTGGTGATGCCGACCAATATGCCGATGATCCGCCAGGATCACAACGACCTGATCTACAAAACCGAGCCGGAAAAGATCAAGGCCGTGATCGAGGAAGTCAAGGCGCTCAACAAAGCCGGACGCCCGGTTCTGATCGGCACGATTTCCATTGAAAAATCCGAATTGCTCTCCAAGTATCTCACCCGGGCCGGGGTAAAGCACCATGTGCTGAACGCCAAAAATCACGAGAAGGAAGCGGAAATCGTCGCCCAGGCCGGACAGGCGGGACAGGTAACGATCTCAACCAACATGGCCGGCCGCGGCACGGACATCAAGCTCGGTGAAAAAGTCGCGGAGCTTGGCGGTCTGCATATTCTGGGAACGGAACGGCACGAAAGCCGGCGCATCGACAATCAGCTTCGCGGCCGGTCCGGACGCCAGGGAGACAACGGGTCGTCGCGCTTCTATCTTTCCCTGGAGGATGATTTGCTGCGGGTTTTCGGCGCCGACCGGATCTCCTCGGTGATGAGCACCGTGGGCATCGAAGAAGGCCAGCCGATCGAGCACAAATACATTTCCCGGGCCATCGAAAACGCCCAGAAACGGGTGGAAGGGCAGAACTTTGACATTCGGAAGCATCTGCTCGATTACGACGACGTGATGAACAACCAGAGAAAGGTAATCTACGAACAGCGCAAAAAAGTCTTGCGTGGAGAAGACTTATGGTCTGATATTGAAGCGATGGTTGAGGAAATTGCCGGCGATCTGCTTGCTGAATTTATCGGCGAAAAGAATCACCCTCAGGATTGGAACCTCAAATCACTTGAGGATGCGGTATTTCAGCAGTTCAAACTGCGCCTCAATATCGCAAACGCACAGGACCTGACGTCCGCCGATGCCGTCCGAAGCCTGATTCTGGAAAAAGTTCAGGAGTATCTGCGCGCCAAGGAAAAAGAATTCGGCCCGGAACTGATGACGTATCTGATGAAAGTCATCATGCTCCAGGCGATCGACACCCACTGGAAAGAACACCTGCTGTCCATGGACCACCTGAGGGAAGGCATCGGCCTGCGCGGATACGGACAGAAGGACCCGGTAAGGGAATACCAGCGCGAAGGGTATGCGATGTTCATGGAAATGATCAGCCGCATCAAGATGGACACGCTGGAAAAACTGTGCCTGGTCCGGATTCAAAGAGAAGAAGAAGTCGAAGAAATCAGGCAGAAACAAAAGCAGGATTATATTTTAAGCCGAGGTGAAGACACGCCGGTCAATCAAACGGTGAAACGGGCAACCGAAAAGATCGGCCGGAATGATCCCTGTCCCTGCGGCAGCGGCAAAAAATACAAGAAATGCTGCGGCGCTTGAGAATGCAAAGGAGTGGCGGTCATGACGAAATCAGCAAATAAATTCAGCGTTCCCGGTTTTCTGGCCAATGGCGTATCCGCGGGCATCAAGGGCGGCGACCGGAAGGACCTGGGGTTGATCTGTTCCACCGTTCCGGCAAGAGTCGCCGCGCTGTTTACCAAAAACACCTTTAAGGCGGCGCCCGTGCTGATCGATGCCGAAAGAGTCAAACGGGGAACGGCGCAGGCCATTCTGACCAACAGCGGCTGCGCCAACGCGGCGACGGGCAAAGAAGGCATGGCGGACGCTCTGGCCGTTTCGGCGGCGGCGGCAAAGCAGTTGAAAATCCCCGAAGAGCATCTGCTGATTTGTTCCACGGGGGTGATCGGCAGGAGGCTTCCCGTCCGAAAAATCGAAGCCGGCATCGGCAAGCTGGTCAAGGGGCTCAACGAATCCGGCATCGAGGACGCGGAGGCCGCCATGATGACGACGGACAAATTTCCCAAGATCTCCATTCGCAAGGGCATTGTCGGCGCCAAGGACATTACGATCTGCGGGATCGCCAAGGGCGCCGGCATGATCGAGCCGAACATGGCGACGCTTTTGACCTACGTCATGACCGACGCGCTCATCGACGCCAAGGCGCTCAACACCGTCTTTCATCAGGTGATCGATTCCACGTTCAATGCCGTCAGCGTCGACGGCTGCATGAGCACCAACGATACCGCGATTATTCTGGCAAACGGCCTGGCCGGCAACAATCCGCTGGAGAGGGCTCAGGCCAGGCTTCAGCGGTTTCGGGAGATGCTGACGGACGTCATGGCGGATCTGTCCGCGGCCGTTGTCAAAGACGGCGAGGGCGCGACCAAATTCATCACCGTCGTGGTGGAAGGCGCCAAGTCAAAATCCGACGCGCGGCGCGTGGCGTATTCGATTGCCAATTCCAACCTGGTCAAAACCGCGTTTTTCGGCGAAGACCCGAACTGGGGCAGAATTCTGTCCGCCGTCGGCGCTTCGGGCATCCTGCTGGAAAAAGAAAAAGTCAGCTTATCGATAGGAAATATGACCGTCTTTGCCCAGGACGCGCCCGCGAATATAGCGCCGGCCAGACTGAAGGAAATTTTTCAGGGCGGCAGCATCGAAGTCCGCGTCAGCCTGGGGGGCGGCGACAAGTCCTACACGGTGTACACCTCGGACCTTTCCCACGACTACGTGAAAATCAATGCCGATTACACCACTTGAGGGCGGTAAAAGAACGTTAATTTTATTGCCGAAAAGGTTATTTGCGCTTGCTTGATCCATGGATTTATGATAATTGCCCAAAAAATTTCACACATCCCCTGATTGACGGCGGGTTGCTTGACGCTCAAGTCCGCCGGCAAGACGACGGGGGTGGCGGAAAAAAACAAAGGAGAAAAAATTTATGTCAGCCATTTCCATGAAGCTTCTGCTCGAAGCCGGCGTCCATTTCGGACACCAGACCAACAAATGGAACCCCAAGATGAAGCCCTATATCTTCGGGGCCCGCAACAACATCTACATCATTGACCTGCAGCAGACCGTCGGCATGTTCCAGTCGGCCTATAATTTTGTCGTGGACACGGTCAGCCAGGGCAGGGAAATCCTCTTTGTCGGGACCAAGAAGCAGTCCCAGGAGGCCATTCGCGAAGAGGCGACGCGCTGCAGCATGCCTTACGTCAATCAGCGCTGGCTGGGCGGCATGCTGACCAATTTCATCACCATCAAGAAAAGCATCGATCGCCTCAACAGCCTCAGCAAGATGTTCGCCGACGACTCCGTCAAGGCTTTTCCCAAGAAGGAAATCACCAAGCTGCAAAAAGAGATGGACAAGATGGACAATGTTCTGGGCGGCATTAAAAACATGAGGTCCCTTCCCGCCGCCGTTTTCATTGTCGATCCCAACCGGGAGCGCATCACGGTCCAGGAAGCGAAAAAACTGAAGATTCCCCTGGTCGCCATCGTCGATACCAACTGCGATCCGACGGACATCGATTATATCATTCCGGGAAACGATGACGCGATTCGGGCCATCAAGCTGTTCTCGTCGAAGTTCGCCGACGCGGTGATCGAAGGCAGGAAACGCTTTGAAGAAAAGCTGTCCGCGGAATCCAACAAGGAAGAGGGAGCGCCCGCCGCGGAAAACAAAGATCCGGAAGCGGACATTCCGGAAAGCGTCGAGATGGAAAACGGCTCTCCCGCGCCCGCTTCATAGAAGCATACACCGCATACACGCGAAAAGCACACCCCGCAAGGCGATGGAAGGTGCCGCCGTTTTCGGCGATCAGACGCTCGCATGCGTGAAAAGCAAACACAGACCAAAGAATTCCAGGAGGAAAAGATAGTGGAAATCACGTCAACCATGGTAAAAGAATTGAGAACAAAAACCGGCGCCGGCATGATGGACTGCAAGGAAGCGCTTGCGGCCGTGGACGGCGATTTTGAAAAAGCGATTGACTTTTTGAGAAAGAAGGGGCTTTCGGCGGCAACCAAACGCTCGTCCAAGGCGGCCAAGGACGGAACCATTGCTTCCTATATCCACATGGGCGGCCGGATCGGCGTGATGGTGGAAATCAACTGCGAGACGGATTTTGTGGCGAAGACGGCGGACTTTCAGACCATGGCGCGGGACATCGCCATGCACATTGCCGCATCCAATCCCCTGTACGTGCGTCCGGATGAAATCGCCGAAGACGCGCTCAACCGGGAAAAGGAAATTTACCGCAGCCAGTTGCGCGAAGAAAAGAAGCCGGAGAAAATCTGGGACAAAATCATCGAAGGAAAACTGAAGAAATATTACGAAGACGTTTGCCTGGTCGAACAGAAATTCGTCAAGAACCAGGACATCACCGTTGGAACGCTGATCAGCAACATGATTGCCAAAACAGGCGAAAATATTGTTCTTCGCCGTTTTGCCCGCTTCCAGCTCGGCGAGGAAATCAAGCAATAATGAGCGAAAAGAAAAAGGCCGCATACCAAAGAATCCTTTTAAAGCTCAGCGGGGAAGCTCTTCTGGGCAAACAGTCCACGGGCGTTGATCCGGATGTGGCAAATTACATTGCGGATGAAATCCGGTCTCTCGCGGACCTGAAGATTCAGATCGGCATTGTCATCGGGGGCGGAAATATTTTCCGGGGCGTGCAGGCCGGCGCCCGGGGCATGGAGCGCACGACCGCCGATTACATGGGGATGCTGGCGACGGTCATCAACAGCCTTGCCCTTCAGAGTGCGCTGGAAGCAAAGGGTGTTGCGACGCGCGTCCAGTCCTCCATTGAAATGCATGAAATCGCGGAACCTTTTATTCAGCGGAAAGCCGTCCGTCATCTGGAAAAGGGCAGGATTGTCATTTTCGCCGGCGGAACGGGAAATCCCTATTTTTCCACGGACACGGCCGCATCTCTGCGGGCGATGGAAATCCGGGCGGATGTGATCCTGAAGGCAACGAAAGTGGACGGGGTCTACAGCGCGGATCCCGTCAAAGACCAATCTGCGGTAATGTTTAAAAAAATAAGTTATATCGATGTATTGACCAAAAACCTTAAAGTAATGGATTCGACGGCTATTTCCCTTTGTCGCGACAACGGCCTGCCCCTCATCGTCTTTAACCTGCAGAAGAAGGGCAACATTCGCGGCGTTGTCTGCGGTAAAAAAATCGGAACGTACGTAGGAGAATGATCATGAAAGAGCAGATTTTTTCAAGGTTCAAAGACAATATGGAAAAAACCATCTCTTCCCTGGAGAAATCATTCAGCAGAGTAAGAACCGGCCGGGCGTCGGTTTCCCTGCTTGACGGCATCAAGGTGGACTATTACGGAACGCCGACTCCGATTGCCCAGGTGGCCAATCTTTCCGTTCCGGAAAGCCGCCTGATCGTCATCGCTCCCTGGGATGTTACGACGATCGGCGCCATCGAAAAGGCCATTCAGAAATCCGACCTGGGGCTGATGCCCTCGACGGACGGCAAAGTGATTCGCCTTTCCATTCCGCAGCTCACCGAGGAGCGGCGAAAGGACCTGGTCAAGGTTGTGAAGAAAATGGCGGAAGAGGGGAAAATCAAGCTGCGCAACGAGCGGCGCGACGCCAATGAAGCGCTCAAAGAATTGAAAAAGAACAACAAAATGTCCGAAGACGAAATGCACGGCGCCCAGGATGAAGTTCAGAAACTGACGGACCGTTATATCGAAAAGACGGACAAGATTCTGGCCGCCAAAGAAAAAGAAATCATGGAGATTTAAATTGGTCAGACGATAAACCTGAACAATGGGGAGTCAAAGCTCCCCATTTGTTTTTAAAGGACAAAGCAAGTTCAAATGCCTGAGATTGATCAAAATCAACTGCCCCGCCACATAGCGATTATTATGGACGGCAACGGCCGCTGGGCCAAGCAGCACGCCATGGGGCGGATCCGGGGGCATAAAAAGGGAGCGCAGGCTGTCCGGACAACGGTTACGGCGTGCCGTGAACTGGGGATTTCCTGTCTTACCCTGTTCGCTTTCTCCTCGGAAAACTGGGGCCGCCCGGGCGAAGAAGTCAGTGCGCTGATGAATCTCCTTGCGGATTACCTGGACAAGGAAGCGCCGACGATGCAAAAGCAGGAAATCCGCCTGACCACTATCGGCGACATCGATCGGCTCTACGCGCCCGTGCGCGAAAAACTTCTGGAGGTTCAGAAGCTGACACGGCAAAATAACAAGATGGTTTTGAATTTGGCGCTGAGCTACGGCAGCCGGGACGAGATTCTCGCGGCCGTCAAAAAAATGCTGGCGGACAGCCGGGAAGGAAAATTGAGCCCCGATTCCGTGGATCAGGATGTGTTTGAACGCTATCTGTACACGAGCGGAATGCCCGACCCCGACCTGCTGATCCGGACGAGCGGCGAATATCGCATCAGCAATTTTCTTCTCTGGCAGATGGCCTATACGGAGCTTTACTTTACGGATGTTTTGTGGCCTGATTTCAAAAAAGACGATTTATTAAAGGCGATTGCCGCATATCAGAGCCGGGAAAGACGTTTCGGCTTAACCAGTGATCAGGTTTCCGGCAGGAAATAACGGTCTAAAGGAGTGAGAGATGGCGACCCATAACTCCAATCTGCAGCGATGGATGACCGGTCTGGCGCTGGCGGCCGTGCTGCTCCTGATCATTGTCATGGGATCGCCGGTCGTCCTGACCGCCATCGTTGCGCTGGTGATCGTCATCGGCCTTTGGGAATACAACGGCATTGTGTTCGGCCCCGGGCATCGCGCGGAAAAAACCGAGAGCCTGCTCTTCGCCTTCCTGATCCCCTGGGCCGTGCTCGCAGGGGATGCGCGGTGGATCGCCGCGATTCTGACCTTCGCGATGCTGATCGTGTTCATGGTTTTTCTGTGGCAGGTCCGAAAGTCTTTCCCGGATCCGTCCTCCGTCATGAAGGTCATGTTCGGCCTTCTGTACATTCCGCTTTTGACCTCGCACTTCGTCCTGCTGAGAAAGCTGGAGGGCGGCATTTACTGGGTTCTTCTGGTGCTCGTCATCGGCATTATCGGGGACACGGTGGCTCTGTACGTGGGCAAGTCCCTGGGAAAGAGAAAACTGCTGGAGGCGGTGAGTCCGGGGAAAACCGTTGAAGGCACGCTGGGGCTCATCGCGGGCTCCACCCTGGCCGCCTGCGTGTTTGGCTATTTCTGGCTTCCCGGTGTCCACTGGATTCATTTTCCGGTCCTGGGCTTTGTGGGCGGCATCATCGGACAACTGGGCGATCTTTGCGAATCCGCCATTAAAAGAAGCCACGGCAAGAAGGACGCCAGCGACCTGCTGCCGGGGCACGGCGGACTGATGGACCGGATGGACAGCCTGATCTTCCTGGCGCCTTTTGTGTATTACTACCGCATCTTTGTGATGGGCTGATGAAAAAAATAACGATCCTGGGCTCGACCGGATCCATCGGCGCAAGCGCGCTGGATGTCGTCCGGAAAAATCCGAATAAATTTCGCGTGGCGGCGCTCGCCGCGGGCCGCAATGTGAAGCTTCTGGCCCGCCAGGCGCTGGCATTTCACCCCGCGGCGGTTTCCGTGCGGACGCCCGGGGATGCAAAGCGCCTTCGCGGTCTTTTGGGACCGGGCGGCAAAATTCGCGTGTTGTGCGGGGAAGAGGGAGTCCGGGAAATTGCGGCGCATTCGGCGGCCGACATCGTTCTTTCCGCCATTTCCGGCGCGGCGGGCCTGAAGCCCACGCTCGCGGCGATCGAAGCGGGGAAAGACATCGCGCTGGCCAACAAGGAAACCATGGTCATTGCCGGGCATCTGGTGACGAAAAAAGCCGAACAAAAAAAGATTCGCGTGCTTCCCGTGGACAGCGAACACAGTGCGATCTTTCAATGCCTGGCCGGACAGAAGCCGGCAAACATCAAAAGGATTATTCTCACCGCGTCGGGCGGTCCGTTTTATTCCTTTTCGCGGGCGGATCTGAAAAAAGTGACGCCGGCGCAGGCGCTCAGGCATCCGCGCTGGAAAATGGGCGCGAAAATTACGGTGGATTCGGCGTCGCTGATGAACAAAGGCCTGGAGGTAATCGAGGCGAAGTGGCTGTTCGACATTGCTGTTTCCCGAATCGATGTTTTGATTCACCCGCAGAGCGTTGTTCATTCGGCGCTCGAGCTTCTGGACGGATCCGTTCTGGCGCAGATGGGCATTGCCGACATGAGGATTCCCATCGCGTACGCGCTGTCATTTCCGGACCGGATGACGAACGACCTTCCGGCGCTGGATCTGGCCAAAGCCGGCCCGCTTTCGTTTTTCCCGCCGGACACGAAAAAATTTCCCTGCCTGCGCCTGGCTCTTGAGGCCGCGCGGATTGGAGGCACGGCGCCGGCGGTTCTGAATGCGGCGAATGAAGAGGCGGTGGCCGCTTTTCTTGAAAATAAAATTTGCTTTCACGAGATTCCCAACGTAATAGAAAAAACGCTGGAGAGGCATTCGGCCATACCGGACCCTTCGCTGGAGGAAATTCTGCTGGCGGACGGTGAAGCCAGAAAGGTCGCGGCCGGCATTTTGAAGAAGCGCAAGAGAGGATGATGGTTTGGTTACTTTTATTTCGTTTATTGTGTTGCTGGGGATTCTGATTTTCGCGCATGAACTGGGGCATTTTCTGGCCGCGCGGGCCGGCGGCGTCGGCGTCCTGAAGTTTTCCCTGGGATTCGGACCCAAAATTTTCGGGAAGAAAATCGGCGAAACGGAATATGTCCTTTCCTGGATTCCGCTGGGCGGATTCGTCAAACTGCTCGGCGAATCGGGCGCCGAGGAACTGCCGGCGGAAGATGAAAAAAGGTCTTTTTACAAGCAGCCGCGGTGGAAGCGAATGCTCATCGTGCTGGCCGGCCCCGTCTTCAACTTTCTTCTGGCCGTCTTTATTTTTTTTCTGGTTTACATGCACGGGCTGCCCAATCTTCTTCCGGTCATCGGGGAGCTGTCGCCCGATTCCGCCGCCGCCTCGTCGGGCATTCTCAAAGACGATGCCATTTTGTCCATCAATGACCGCGAAATCACTTTCTGGGACGAGATCAAACCCGTCATCCTGAAAGCGGGGGGCGCCGATCTCACCATTCGAATCCGGCGCGGCGGGGAAGAGAAAATCTTTGCCGTGAAACCGAAGCTGACCAAGACGAAAAACATTTTCGGCGAAGAGGAATCCACCTACCTGATCGGCATTTCACCGGCCGGAAAGACCGTCATTGAAAAGAAAAATCCGACGGCGGCCATGGCTTCAGCGGTGGAGAAAACCTGGGAAATCAGCAAGCTCACCGTTATTTCCGTTGTGAAAATGCTGGAGGGGGTTCTGTCGCCCCGAACGCTGGGCGGACCCATCTTCATCGCACAGGTGGCGGGCAACCAGGTCCGTGAAGGCATTATTCCGTTTGTCCTTTTTATGGCGATTCTTTCGATCAATCTGGGGGTCATCAATTTGTTTCCCATCCCCGTGCTGGACGGGGGACACATTTTCTTTTATCTTATCGAAATGGCGGCCCGAAGGGAAATTCCGGTCAAAATCAAGGAATGGGCCTCGCAGATCGGGTTTGTCTTTTTGCTGATGCTGATGCTTTTCGTCATCATGATCGACATCGAAAGGCTCAATATCGGACCGGTCAACAAGGTCTTACAATTTTTCAGGTAATATGCTGACCCTGGCTTTCGACACGTCTTCCAAAACCGTTTCGGTCGCCCTGCTCGAAGACCGGGCGGTTTTATACAACGCCATTCTTCATCGGGAGCAAAACCATTCGGAAGTGCTGCTTCCGGCTATTGACGAGGCCTGCCGGCAGACGGGGATCTCCGTGCGGGACATTGGATTTTTTGCCTGCACGCTGGGGCCCGGCTCCTTTACCGGACTGCGCATCGGCCTCAGCACACTCAAAGGTCTGATGATGGCGACGGGAAAACCGGCGGCGGGAGTTTCCTCGCTTGCGGCTCTGGCGCTCAACGCTGAGGAGCCGGACGCCGTGATCGGTTCGATGATGGATGCGGGCCGCGGCCAGGTGTATCTGGCCTACTACCGGCGCGGAAAGGACGGCGTCCTCCAACCGGTCAGGGCGCCGCAGGCTCAGGACCCGCGTAGCGTGGAGGATCCTTTTTCCGAGCCGGTCATCTATGTCGGAGACGGCGCCGTCCGCTATGCCGGGCTGATTCCTCCCCTGTCTTCGCCGAAAAATAAAATGGCGCCGGTCGAACAGCAGTTTAACAGCGCCGCCGCCGTCGCGCGGCTGGCGCTGGAAAAATATTTCCGCAAGGATTTTCTGGATCCGGCCCGGTGCGCGCCCCTTTATTTGCGTTCGGTGGATGCCCTGCCGGTTGCAGGCAGCAGCGGATGACGGCGCGGCCGGTCGCACAGACACGAGGATGTCCCCGTGAGCTGAGGGAAATGCTTTTCCCTCAGCCCGGACGGTAATTCAAGATGACCCGAAATATCCCCAAAATATTTGCCGCATTGCTGCTCCTTTCGCTTTGTGTTTTGCTCCCGTGCCTGACGGGCGCGGAGAGGATTCCCCCCGGCAAGAATCCGTTTTCCCTTCTGATGAAAACGAAGGCGCCCATCTCCGCCGTCGCGGTTCAAAAAATCCATCCGCACGATTCGGACGCCTTCACGCAGGGACTGATCGTCATGGACGGTGTTCTGTGCGAGTCCACCGGTTTGCTGGGCCGATCGACGCTGGCCTGCAAAGACATCGATACCGGGAAAGTTCTCAGGCAGATTCAACTGCCACCGGAGTTTTTCGGAGAGGGCATCGCGCTTTTGAAAGGCAGGATTTATCAGGTCACCTGGCAAAATGAAAACGCCCTGGTGTACGATGCCGCCTCCCTGCGGGAAATCAGGCGAATGAAATATTCCGGGGAAGGCTGGGGATTGACTTCCGACGGGAAAAGCCTGCTCATGAGCGACGGCTCTTCAATCATCACCATCCGTGACCCGAAATCCTTTCAAGTCCAAAGAAGGATTCGTGTCCAGGACGGCGACCGGCCGGTTTCCCGCCTCAATGAACTGGAGTTTGTCCGGGGGGAAATCTGGGCGAATATTTACATGGAAGATCTTATTGCCCGTATTTCTCCCCAAACCGGCAGGATAACGGGCTGGATCGATCTTTCCGCGCTTCGCTCCTATCTGCCCGCCAATGCCCGCGTGGATGTGCTCAACGGCATCGCTTTTGACGCAAAACAAAACCGGATTTGGGTGACCGGCAAATACTGGCCGCACCTTTTTGAAATTCAAATCACTCCCTAAAACCTTAATTGCCTTGACCGTTTGAAGGTTTTGCACTATAAGCGCCGCAGCTTAAACATTTGATGGATGGAGGATTGCAATGAGAATTATTTTACTGGGCGCGCCGGGCGCCGGCAAAGGCACGATCGCCAAGCTGCTGACCGAATATGACGGATCCATACAGATCTCCACGGGCGATATTCTGCGCTCCGCCGTGAAAGAGGGCAGCGCCCTCGGCAAAAAAGCCAAAGAATACATGGATCGTGGCGACCTGGTGCCGGATTCGCTGATCATGGACATCATGGAGGCGAGGCTTCAGGAGCCGGATTGTCAAAAGGGATTTATTCTGGACGGTTTTCCGCGTACGATTCCGCAGGCCGAAGACCTTCAGAAACTGCTGTCCAAACTGAAAATCAAGCTGGATTTTGTCGCCAATCTGGATGTGCCGCGCGACGTGATTCTGGATCGGCTGACGACCCGCAGGACCTGCTGCAACCCCGCCTGCCAGGCCATTTACAACGTCAAAAGCAATCCGCCCAGAGAAGACGGCACCTGCACGCTTTGTGACCATCAGACCATTCAGCGCGACGACGAAACCGAAGAGGCGATCACCAACCGTCTGGAAACCTACAATTTGAAAACAGCGCCGCTCACCGGTTTTTATGAAAAAGAAGGGTTGTTGAAAACCTTTTTGTCGCTCAGCTCTAAAGATACGGTTGCTGAAATTAAAAAGGCCCTTCATGCCTGAGCCCTCGACAGTCGATGATTGAGTATGCCAAAGAACTGAATCCGGAGCAATACCGGGTTGTCACGGAAGAAGGCGGTCCGCTTCTTGTTCTTGCGGGAGCCGGAAGCGGCAAGACGCGGACGCTGACCTACCGGGTGGCGCATCTTCTGGAATCCGGCATACGGCCGGAAAATATTCTTCTGGCGACGTTTACAAATAAGGCCGCCCGATCCATGCTGAACCGCGTGGAAAGCCTGGTTCAGCATTACACCGGCAAAATCATGGGCGGCACGTTTCATTCCATTGCCCATCGTATTTTGAGAAGCTACGCTTTTCGTCTCGGCTACAACAGCAGTTTTTCCATCGTTGACAGTGAAGATGCCCGACAGGTCATCGGATCGGCGATGGCCGAATTAAAGATCGATACCAAACTGACCAAATTCCCCAAAAATAATATTATTGCGGAAATGATCAGTCTGGCGCTGAACACAGAGACTGCGCTGGAAGATGTGATTTCGTCGAGATACCCCTTCTTTTTGCACTTAAGCGCGGAAATTCATCAGATCGCCTGCCTCTACGATCAGAAGAAAAAAGATCTATCGGTAATGGATTTTGATGATCTGCTGGCCAACTGCCGCAGGCTGCTCCGGGAGCAGCCCGATATTTTACAGACGCTTTCCCGGCGGTTTGAGCATGTCCTGGTGGATGAATATCAGGATACCAACATTCTGCAGGCCGACATCGTCGATCTGCTGGCGTCCGGGCATCGCAATCTGATGGTGGTGGGAGACGATTCACAAAGCATTTATTCTTTTCGGGGCGCCAATTTCGAGAACATCATCCATTTTCCCGAGCGCTATCCCGACTGCAAAATATTCAAACTGGAGACCAACTATCGCAGCACGCCGGAAATTCTGCATCTGGCCAACCTGAGCATCAACAACAATGAAAATCAGTTTCCCAAGGCGCTGAAAGCCGTTCGCAACAAGGGCATGAGGCCGGTTATCGTTTCCGCTCAAAATGTTTTGAAGCAGTCGGACTTCGTCGCGCAAAGAATCTCGGAGCTCTCCCGCAGCGGGGTGCCGTTTTGCGAGATGGCCGTGCTCTACCGGGCGCACTATCATTCGATGGAAGCGCAGATGGAATTTGTGCGGCGCGACATTCCATTCGACATCCGCTCCGGCATCCGTTTTTTTGAGCAGGCTCACATCAAAGACGTGACATCGTATATGCGGGTTCTGGTGAATCCCCATGATGAACTGGCCTGGCGAAGGCTGCTGATGATGTATCCCAAGATCGGCAAGATTACCTTTGAGAAAATCTGGAGCCGGCTTAAAAAGCAGGATCATCCATTGGAGACTTTGATTTCGGAATCGTTTTTACAAACCGCGCCCAAATCGGCGCAAAACGGCGTAGGTCAGTGCCGGAAGACCTTGCTGCTATTGCTTGCGCTGGACGTCCCCGACAGAACACCGGAAAAGATCATTGATCTGCTTTTAAACAAAGGCGATTACCGGACCTATCTGCAGGACAGCTATTCCGATGCGTACGCCCGTGAAGAGGACTTGATCCAGCTGGGGAATTTTGCGGCCAGGTTTGAGAGGATGGATGATTTTTTAAACGAACTGGCGCTCTTAACCAATATGTCCAAAGAAGAAGAAATAGAAGAGCGGCAGGAGGACAAGGTCATCTTAAGCACGATTCATCAGGCCAAAGGGCTGGAATGGTCTTATGTTTTCATCATCGGGTGCGCCGACGGCATGATTCCCCTGGAGCGGGCGCTTCGGGAGCCGGGCGGAGAAGAAGAAGAAAGAAGACTCTTTTACGTGGCGGTGACGCGCGCCAAAGACCAGCTTTACCTTTCGTATCCCGTTTTGGACTACAGCCGCTCCGCGGGCGTGCAAACCCTCTGCCCGTCGCGTTTTCTAAGCGAAATATCGCCTCTCTCCCCGCAGGACGAACATCGCCCCTTTGAACAGTGGGCGCTGTTTGACGATTAAGGGCGTCCCTGCGGCCGGAAATGCCGCCGCTTATTCGGTCTCGTAGCAGGCCAGAATCTCGCCGAAGTACAGCGTATGATAGTCTTTTTTCGGATAGATGGCCTGGTCCAGGCCTGAATCCAGATGGGCCGGATTCATCGCGGACTGGTACATTTTTTTGCACTCGAAATGCATTCCCGGCGTCTGAATAATCGGGGACGCGACGTGCCGCCCCTTTGCCGTTTTGAGAGGACACATCGCGAATTTGTCCAGGTCGCGGCCCGATTTGGTCCCGCAGAAAGCCGTTTCCCGGCTCATGTCGCCCGAAGGAACGGTGACCGTAAAATCCGGCGCCTTTTCCATAAGGCCGAAAGTGTGGCGGGTATTTCGCACCGCCACCATCAGGACCGGCTTCTGCCAGATGACGCCGAGCATGGCCCAGCCGATGGTCATGGTGTTTTGCGCATCCGCCGCGCGAACGGTCAGAAAAGCTCCTTTGCGGATTTTGCGCATGGCTTCGCCCGCCGCGTTTAAATATTCCATTTCTTTCATGCTGCCTCCCTTTTTTCTCACGGCACGGCGGCTGTCTTTCTTTTCAAGCTTCAAATCTCGAAAGCCTCCGCGTTTTTGATTCAATAGCAACCTTTGAGGCTCCCGGCAACGTTTTTTTCCTCAAATCTTTCTTGAAACGCCGGGCGCTTTGGACTATGAAGATTGGACAAAAGGGAGGATGGTTCACGTTGATCGATCAGATTGCGGCCCGCTGCCTGAAATGCAAGGTTCCCCAGTGCAGGAAGCACTGCCCCGTATCCACGCCGATTCCCGACGTGACGAGGCTCGTGGAAGAAGGAAAGGAGCGGGAAGCGGCCGAAATCCTCTTTGCCAACAATCCGCTTTCGGCCGTGTGCTCCATCGTCTGCCCGCATGAGCGAAACTGCTTTGGCCACTGCGTGCTGGGCAAAAAATCCGATCCGGTGGACTTTTTCAGAATTGAGCAGTTCCTGTCCGGCAATTTTCTGAAAACCTACGAGCCGCCCGCCATCGAAAAGAGAGAGGACCGCATTGCCGTGATCGGATCAGGCCCGGCCGGGATCACGATGAGCATCCTCCTGTCCCTCATGGGCTACCGGGTGACGCTGATGGAAGCCCGCGACAGAATCGGCGGCGTTCTGCGCTACGGCATTCCCGGTTTCCGGCTTCCCCGGGAAATCGTGGACCGCTACGATCCCATTTTGTACAAGCTGGGCGTGCAATTCAAACCCAACACCTTTATCGGCTCCTCCATCACGCTCGACGACATGTTCATCGACGGCTACAAGGCCGTCTTCATCGCGGTCGGCACGGCCAAGCCCAACAAGCTCGGTCTGCTGGGTGAGACGCTGGGCAATGTTTTTTACGCCATCGACTACCTCAAAAGCCCGGAGGCCTATCGCCTCGGCCGGAACGTGGCCGTCGTGGGCGCGGGAAATGTTGCGCTGGATGCCGCGAGAATCGCGGTTCGCGGCATCGAACCGGGCGGCGCCGTGACGGTGATCAACAATCTGCTCGAGGAAGAAATTGCCGGCAACCGGCAGGAAATCGATGATGCGGTCCGTGAGGGGATTCAATTTGTCCATCTTCTTCAGGCGCTCAAGCTTGAAGAAGACGGCGTGAAGTGCGTTGCCGTCCGTGCTGAAAAAACCGAAAGCGGAACGGTGTACGAAGAAGATTTTTCCCGCACGCAAAAGATTCCCGCCGATTCGATCATCGTCGCCATCGGTCAGGGCCCGCAGGGCGCGGTGATGTCCGACAGCAGCGTTTCAAAAACCCACAGCGGCCTGGTTGCCGCCGATGAAAGCGGCCATACCTCATCGCCGGGCGTGTTTGCCGCGGGCGATATCGTTACGGGGCCGAAAACGGTGGTCGAGGCCGTGGCCTTTGCCAAAAAGGTCGCCCTGGAAATCAACCGGTACTGCCTGGAGCATTAAACAATCTTCAGCGACAATTCCATCAGCTGTTCAATGCTCACCCGGGAAGGGGCGTCGGACATCAGGTCCGCGGCCTTTTGCGTTTTCGGAAAGGCGATGACGTCGCGGATCGATTCCGCCCCCGTCATGATCATCACAAGCCGGTCCAGACCGAACGCCAGTCCTCCGTGCGGCGGCGCCCCGTACTCGAGGGCGTCGAGCAGAAATCCGAATTTCAACTTCGCTTCTTCGTCGCTGAGGCCCAGCGCGCTGAACACCTGCGCCTGCACGTTCTTGCGGTGGATGCGGATGCTGCCCCCGCCGATCTCGGAGCCGTTGAGCACCAGGTCATAGGCCCGGGCCCGCACCTTTCCGGGATCGGTGCTCATGAGCGGGATGTCTTCCAGAAACGGCGAGGTGAAGGGATGATGCGTGGAGACAAACCTCTTTTCCGACTCCGAATATTCCATTAGCGGAAACTCCGTGACCCAGGTAAAGGCCAGCGCTTCCGGGTTTATCCGGTTCAGCTTTTTGCCCAGGTGCAGACGCAGATTGCCCAGGGCGTCGCAGGCTGTTTTGGGCGAGTCCGCGACAAAAAAGAGGATGTCGCCTTCTCTGGCATTCATAGCCCGGGCGATAGCGGCCGACTCTTCAGGCTTTAAAAACTTGAAGATGGGAGAGGTCCAGTCGGCGGCATTGATCCTGGCCCAGGCCAGTCCCCTGGCGCCGTAAACCGCCACGAAATCCGACAGAGAGTCGAGGTCTTTCCGGGAAAGAGAAGAAGCCTGCTCGGCTTTGACGGCTTTGACGACGCCTCCGGAGGCGACGACCTCGGCAAACAGCTTGAAGCCCGAATCTTTGACGATGGACGTGAGGTCCGTGATCTCCATGCCGAAGCGCACATCGGGGTTGTCTTTGCCGTAACGGCTGACGGCCTCGGCAAAGGTCAGCCGTGGAAAAGGAAGAGGCAGGTCGATGTGCATGCAGGTTTTGAAAATCGCCGCCATCAGCCCTTCCATCATTTGCAGAATGTCTTCTTCCGAAATAAAGGACATCTCCACATCGATCTGCGTGAATTCCGGCTGGCGGTCGGCGCGCAAATCCTCATCGCGGAAGCATTTGACAATCTGGAAATAACGGTCGAACCCGGAAACCATCAGCAGTTGCTTGAAAATCTGCGGAGACTGGGGGAGCGCGTAAAACATGCCTTTGGAGATGCGGCTGGGCACAAGGTAGTCCCTCGCGCCTTCCGGCGTGCTCTTGGTCAGAAAGGGCGTTTCCACTTCGATGAATCCGTGGTCATTGAAATACTGCCGCGTGGCAATGGCCAGTCTGCTTCGCAAAAAAAGGTTCTTTTGAATGGCCGGGCGGCGCAAATCCAGATAGCGGTATTTCAGCCGGACATTTTCTGAGATGTCTTCATCGTCAAACGAGAAGGGCGGCGTTTTGGATTCATTCAGGATTTCCAGTTCGGAAATGACGACTTCCACCTGCCCGGTGGGCAGCGCCGGGTTATCCATGCCCTCCGGCCTTCTGCGCACTGTGCCTTTCACGGCCAGAACGTACTCGCTGCGTATCTTGTGCGCTTCTCCGTGGACGGCTTCTCCCGCGTCGGGCTGAAAAACGACCTGAACGATGCCTTCGCGGTCGCGCAAATCGACAAAAATGACGCCGCCGTGATCGCGCCGCCGGTGCACCCAACCCATTAAAACAATTTCGTTGCCTTCATCGGCGACGGTTACGCTTCCGCAGTAATGGGTTCTTTTTTCTTTCACAATAAAACGACTCACAAAACCTTTACCTCTCTTTTTAAAATATCCGTAACCGCTTCCAGAAGCTGGTCCAGCGGCAGACGTTGCTGATTTTTCGTGTTCATGTCGCGCAGTTCGGCGCAGTTTTCCTCGATTTCCCTGTCCCCGAAGATCAGCGTGTAGGCGCTGTGGAGCTTGTCCGCGCGCTTCATCTGACTTTTCAGGCTTTTGCCGGAATAATCCATGGCCGCGCAAATTCCCCTTCGGCGCAGTTCCTGCGTCAGAGTAAAAGCGATTTTCTGCGCGCGCTCCCCCAGGGCGGCAATAAAGATTTCCGCCGCATAAGGATTCCGGTCGTCGGGCGGAAGGCAGGCGATCAGCCTTTCCATTCCGATGCCGAACCCGATGCCGGCGATGTCGGGGCCCCCCAGAAATTGGACCAGGCCGTCATAGCGGCCCCCGCCCGCGAGCGAATTCTGCGCGCCAAGCCCGCCGGATTTCACCTCAAAAGCCGTTCGGGTATAGTAATCCAGACCGCGCACCATTCGCGGGTTGATTTCATAGGGCAGATTCAGGTCAGACAGATAGCTTTTGACCCGGGAAAAATGCTCCGAACAGTCCGCGCACAGGAAGTCCAAAATGCGGGGAGCGCCGTCAATCACCTCGCCGCAGGATTCCACCTTGCAGTCAAAGACGCGCAGCGGGTTGGTGTGAATGCGTCTCTGGCAGTCGGGGCACAGGGAACTTTCCCGGCCTTTCAGATAATCGACCACCGCCCCGGAAAAGACCGGACGGCAGGCTTTGCAGCCCAGGGAATTGATTTCCAGAGACAGTTTTCCGATGCCCAGGGTTTGCAGGAAGTGCATCAGCATGAAGATGACTTCCGCGTCGGCGGCGGGGCTGTCGTCCCCGAAGAGCTCCGCGTCAATCTGGTGAAACTGGCGGAATCGCCCCTTCTGCGGACGCTCGCGGCGGAACATGGGGCCCATGGTATAAAGCCGGGTGACGGGATCGGAGGCAGAGAGATTATGCTCGATGTAGGCCCGAATGACGGATGCCGTGGCTTCCGGGCGCAGCGTCAAAAGTTCGTCGTCGCGGTCGCGAAACGTGTACATTTCCTTTTCGACAATGTCGGTTGCCTCCCCGATGCTTCGCTGAAACAGCGACGTTTTTTCCATAATCGGAACGCGGATTTCGCAAAAGCCGAAGCATTCGAAAACCCGGCGGGCCGCAAGCTCCAACCGGTGCCAGACGGGTGAATCGCCGGGGAGGACGTCTTTTATGCCTTTAACGGCCGTAATTTTTTCCATAGTTATATTCCAAAATAAATCAGATGCTTCTAGCATATCAACCGGGCATTGGCAATGAAATATTCAGGGCCCGGCGGCCGGCGGGTTCAGGCTCCGGCCTTTTGATCCACGGGGTGATGGAAAGGGCCCGCCCGTCGGAATCGATGGACACGGCGCCGTCCCGGTCCATGCGGAAGATCCCGGCGCCGGCGGACCGGTAGCGCTCCAGAACGGCGGTGTGGGGGTGGCGAAAGACGTTGTTTTTCCCCGCGCTGACGACGGCCCAGCGGCAGGACACGGCGCGGACAAAGCGAGGCGAACTGGATGTGGCGGAACCGTGATGCGGCACGAAAAGGACGTCGCTTTTGAGGTCTTCCCCGGATGCGATCAGGCGCGCCTCAACGGACGCGGAGATGTCGCCCGTGATGAGAAAACGCCGGGTGCCGTAGGTGATTTTCATGACCAGGGATGCGTCATTGGTATCCTCATAGGACAGGGCTCGGCCGACCGGGTCCGGAGGAAGCGGGGGCCACAGGAACCGGAAGTTTACGCCGGAAAGATTCACGGGCGGCGATTGCGCCGACAGGTTTCTGACCTTTACGCCGCGTCCGGAGATGGTGTTTTTCCACAGCCGGTAAAGATCATCGTCGGCTGTGAGGCCGGTGCACCACACTTCCCGGACGTCAAAGTTGTTGAGAATATAAATCAGACCCTGAAGGTGATCGGGGTGAGGATGCGTCAGCACGGCGATATCGACTTTTCGTATCCTTTTGGCGTAAAGGAAAGGGGCGATCACGGCCCGGCCCATGTCGAACGAGCTGTCGTGAAAGCCTCCGCCGTCAATGAGCATGTTGACGCCCCGGGGAAGCTGAAGAAGCGTCGATGAGCCCTGGCCGACATCGATCGCCGTGATTTTCAGATGGGTGGAATAACGGTCCTTCAGGACAAGGAAAGCGGCATCGGCAAGAATCAGTGCAACGCAGATCATAAGGCCGGTTCGCATCAGGATCGGCCGGCGCGTCGAATGGTCCTTCCCGCTGCCGGACGACAGGGCCTGGACCAGGAAGTAGAGAAAAAGATAAAAAAGCGCTATTTCCATGACGTTGGGTTTTACGAAGCTGAAGGAGGACCAGGGCAGCGACGCCAGTTCTTCGATGATCCTGACGGCGATGCCGGTGAAAAAGGACGAGACGGATATGAAAAAACCGGCAAGCGCCTCCGAGATGAGCGACGTCAGAATGAACAGCATGGCGGGAATGAGCGCCAGGATGCCCAGCAGGGGAACCGCAACCAGATTGGCGATGAGCGTCACGGCCGAAACGCGGTTGAAGTAGAAAACGATGATCGGCAGGGTTCCCAGCGTGGCCGCAACGGAGACCAGAAGGAAGAGGTACAGCCGGCCGATGCCCGCCGAAATCCAGCGGGGCGTCGATGAGGGGAGGGGCGCCCGCCGGTTGCCCAGCTTGTCAACCGCGTAAAGAATTGCGAAAACCGCGCTGAAAGAAAGTTGAAAAGAAATCTCGAAAAGCGCTTCGGGCAGAACGATCAGGATGAGCAGCGCCGCGCCGGCAAGGATGTTGTAGAGGTCCTTGGACCGCCCGATCAGAAGCGCGGCCAGAAAGGCCAGCGTCATGAGCGCGGAGCGAAGGACGGGGGTTCCCATTCCGGCGACCAGCGCGTAGATCAGGACCGGAACCATGGCTGCTCCCGTCGCCGCCTTGATGATGTTGAATTTCAGCATCAGATATTCCGAGGATTTAAGGGCGATAAGGATCAGGAAAAAAGCCGATGCCGCGACGATGCCGACATGCAGGCCGGAAATGGACAGAATATGGGAGGTTCCGGTTTTCGCGAAATCGTCGCGCACATTCTGCGGAATGGATTTTTGATTGCCGATCGTCAGCGCCTGCAGAATTTCCCTCTGCGGGGAAGGGGCGCGGGCTTCAATCAGGCGCTTCAGACGCAGACGGAAGCGCTCCAGCTTCAGCCTGAGGCCGCCGGCGGCGCCCGGGCGGATCAGAACAATGCCTGCCCGGTCGGAGACATATCCGGCAACATAAATGCCGCGGCGGTTCTGGACCCGCTCGTAATCGAAGCTTCCGGGATTGTGAAAACTCTGAATTTCCCTGATTTTTGTATGAACACGGATGAAATCACCGTATTGAAACGAAAGGTCCGGCGGTATGGCCAGACGAATTTTCCCCGTTGCGGGTACGGCGGTGCTGTCGCGAAGGACTCTCCGGCAATCCACGATCAGCGTGTTTCTCTCGGGAAGCGCCTGTTCGGTGGAAAGAACGATGCCTTCCAGAGTCGTTTTTCCCTGACCGGCCGAATGGAGAATATGCCGGTCCTGACCGGCAAGAAAGGGCTGCCGTTGGATATTCAGCATTCCGGCCGTCAGCATCAGGGCCAGCAGCAGAAGAAAGGCTGCTCTATTCCAGCGGCGACTGACGCTCACCAGCAGGAGCGTCAGGACCGGCAGCATGCAGACCGGCAAAACGGCGGGGGCCGGAGAGATGCCCTCGCCGATCCAGATGCCGGCCATCAGGGCGGCCAGCGGGTACCATAAAGGTCTGCGCATGGGGAACAGGACCTCTCAGCGGGAAGCGTTCAATTGATTGGCTAAAAAACGCAAAATATTATAAAAGCAGCTCAAAATACTCACGCGGAAGAACCACGGAACAGTTTATGCGGCAACCGATGCAATATGACGAGAGAACCTGGCGAAGGCTCAAGCTGCTGATCGTAAGCAGGGTGGTCATCCTCTCCGCTTTTCTGCTGGTGACCCTGTTTCTGGGCACCGTCAAATCGATCATTTTCATCTCCCGGGATATGCTGCACGCCATTTACGCCGTCATCGTCGCGATATACATCCTGTCCGTCGTTTATACACTGCTTTTAAGAAAAAAAAAGTATTTTCAGATCAACATCTACTTCCAGCTTGCCGCGGATATCGTGCTGGTTTCGTTTCTGGTGTACCTGACCGGCAGCATCGGCAGCAACTACTCGCTTCTGTACACACTGGTCATCATTTACGCCGCCATTTTTCTGGGGCGCCGGGGCGCCCTGATCTTCGCGTCGGTCTGCAGCATCGCCTACGGGCTGGTGCTGGATCTTGAATATTTCGGCGTCATCCCCACTTTTTACGCGACCGGCCGGGATTACACGCTGGAGGCGGGGGATGTTTTCATTCGGATCGCCGTCCACATTCTGTCGTTTTACATCCTCGCGTTTCTGGCCAGCTTCGTAGTCGAGCAGGAAAAAAAGGCCCGGTCCCTGCTTGCGGAAAAAGAATCGGCTTTTGACCAGTTGGACCTTCTTTTTCGCAGCATCATCGAATCGGTGGATACCGGCATTCTGACGACCACGCTGCAGGGCCGGATCAAAACATTCAACCGGTCCGCCGAAAAAATAACCGGCCATCCGCTTCGATCCGTGGAGAACCGGCAGATCGAGGATGTATTTCCCGCCTTTGCCCCTCTGTTTTCCAACGGCGACGGCCCGCAGATGAAGCCCAAGGGTGAAATAAAAATCAACAGCCAAAAGGGTGTGCCGATCTATCTGGGATACGCGCTTTCCCCCCTGAAAGACAAGAACAGCGGGCAGATCGGCCATATTCTGATTTTTCAGGACATGACGGAGATTCGGCGCATGGAGGAAAATCTCGAGAAAAGCAGAAGGCTCGCGCTGATCGGCGAAATGGCCGCCGGCCTCGCCCACGAAATGAGAAATCCTCTGGCGTCGATTACCGGCTCGATCCAGCTGATGGCGCAGACCCCGAACCTGGACGAGACGAACAAGAGGCTGATGCAGATCATTCTGAGGGGCAAGGACCGCCTGGAAAGTTTCGTGAGGGATTTTCTTCTGCTGGCCCGTCCCGTGCCGGAAGCCAAGCAGTTCGTCCGGGTGAATGATGTTGCCGAAGAAGTGGTGGATAGCATGAAATTGTCCGCCGACTGGAGGGAAGGCATTCAGCTGGAGAAAAGAATTTCCGGAGACCCTCAGGCGCTGGCCAACGAAGAGCAGGTTCGTCAGATCCTGCAAAACATGCTGACCAACGCCCTGCAGTCCATGGAAGGGAAGGGCAGGATCGATCTTGAAATCCGGACCGTGCGCCTGGAAGACAAAAGGGACTATGCCGAAATCAAGGTAACGGACGACGGATGCGGCATTGAAGAAAAAGACATGAAAAAGGTTTTGGAACCGTTCTTCACCAACAAGGAGCGGGGCACGGGGCTGGGTCTGGCGATTGTCAGCCGCATCGTTGACGGCTACGGCGGCAGGATCACGATACGAAGCAGGGTCAATGAGGGAACCGCAATCACGGTATGGCTGCCCTGCCGATAAGATCAAAGGAGCGCAAGCATGGCGAAAATTCTGGTTTTGGATGATGATCAGGGGATGAGAGAGTTCATGGAAATTATGCTGACCAAGGAAGGCTATGACGTCACCTGCGCCGGCAAGCCCGAAAAGGCGATCAGCCTGTGCCGCAAAACCGCCTTTGACCTGGTGATCACCGACCTGAAGATGCCGAAGATCGACGGCATCGAATTTCTGAAGACCATCAAGGAGCAGCGGCCGGAAACCGTTGTGATCCTCATCACCGCCTACGCTTCCGGCGAGACGGCCGTCAATGCCATGAAGGAAGGCGCGTATGACTACGTGGAAAAAAGCGGCAACATCGACGAGCTGAAGAAGATCGTCCGGCAGGCCCTGTTGCAGCAGGGATCGCCGGGCGAGGCCCAGACGCCGAAAAAAAATCCGCCGGCGGAAACCTCGTTTTGCGGCATGATCGGGGCCAGCCGGGAGATGGCCAAGGTTTTTTCGACCATTCGCAAGGTGGCCGATACGCCCGCCAATATCCTGATTCTGGGGGAAAGCGGGACGGGCAAGGAACTGGTCGCCCGCGCCATTCACGAAAACTCCTCCCGCGCCCCGATGCCGTTCATGGCCATCAACAGCGGCGGGATACCGGAAAACCTGCTGGAAAGCGAGCTGTTCGGCTACATGAAGGGGTCCTTCACCGGCGCTTACGGCGACCGGGCGGGCCTGTTTGAACTGGCCCGGGGCGGAACCGTTTTTCTCGACGAGATCGGGGAGCTTCCGCCCGTTCTGCAGGTGAAGCTTCTGAGGGTCGTGCAGCAGAAGACCTTTCGCCGCATCGGGGGGGACAAGGACATCACGGTGGACGTGCGCATCATCTCCGCCACCAATCAGAATCTGAAGGAGAAGGTTGCCCGTGGATCTTTCCGCGAAGATTTGTATTTTCGCCTCAACGTCATTCCGATTCACATGCCGCCGCTTCGCGAAAGGAAGGAGGACATTCCGCTTCTGACCCGGCATTTCATTGAAAAATACGCGCGCGATTTCGGCAAGGAAGTGCGGACGATTTCCTCTTACGCCATGGAGCTGCTGATGGAATATCCCTTTCCCGGAAATATCCGCGAACTGGAAAACATCATCGAACGGGGCGTGGCGATGGAGACCTCCAATATCATCCTGCCCGAAAATCTGGTGCTGACGACGGACGCGGACGCGCCGGGAGTCTCGATCGATTTGTCCATTCCCGACGGGGGAATCGATCTGAACGAAGAGATGAACCGAATTGAGAAACGGGCGATCGAAAAGGCGCTGCAGAAGACCAGGGGCATCAAAACCAAAGCGGCGGATCTGCTGGGCGTCACCAGCGATTCCTTAAAATACCGCATCGAAAAGCTGGGCATTGAGTAGAAAAAGAACGCTCTTCGCTCACCCGCTGTTTTTCCGCCGGTTGAGTTCCGCGGAATAAGCGGCAATCAAATCGTCGTGGCGAAGCACGCCCAGCACAATGTTGCCGTCGTCGGGGCTCACCACCAGGAGTTCCTCAGCGTTCGTTTCCATGAACTTCATGAACGCGTCGTAAAAATTATCCTCCGGCGTCACCGTTCGAACGGGACTCATCATATCTTCGGCGATGATCAGATCCTCCAGGCCTTCCTCAAAGACAATCGTTCGCGCATGATCCCAGTTGACGGAGCCGATCAGCGCGTCGTTCTCGTCATAAACGGGAAAGCATTCGATGCGGGAAGCGGAAAAGATTTTCTTGAGCTGGCCGTAGGACGTGGTTTTGCGCACCGGCGTAACTTTTTCCGGCTTGTAAAAGTCTCTCACCCGGGTTTCGGCAAAAAGATTCACCGTGAAATCCGCCGTGTGCGCGGGCGACTCGCGCTTGCTTTGAACCTGCCTTGCATAGATGGAATGCTGTCGTGTAAAAAGAATGGCAATGATGGACACCAGCATCAGAGGCGCGATAAGGCCATATCCCCGGGTCATCTCCGAACACATCAAAAGTGTTCCGATGGGCGCGCTGGCCACCCCCGCAAAGAACGACGCCATGCCCACAACCACAAAGGCTTCCGGCTGCGCCACGATATTTGGATAAAAATAATGGGCGGAATACCCCACAGCCCCGCCGATCATTCCCCCGATAAACAGTGTCGGGCCGAAGACACCGCCGGAACCGCCCGACGATATCGTAAAACTGGTGGCGATGATTTTGGCCAACGCGATCGCCATCATGATTCCGATGCCGAGTTTGCCCAGGATGGCCAGTTGTATCCACCCCCAGCCGTCACCATAAACCTGCGGGAAAAAAAGGCCGATGCAGCCCACCGCCAGGCCGCCCAGCGCCGGCTTGACATAGAGGGGGATCTTCAGAGGCTGAAAAATGCGCTCGCGTACCGCGTAAAATACCTTGATGAAAAAAATCCCGGCCGGCACACAAATCAGACCCAGAAGGATATAAAAAATCAGCTCGCGGGGATTGGAAAACGTGTATTCCGGAAAGAAAAAAATCGGCGCGTTGCCGAAAAAATAGGTAAAGATGATATAGGCGGTAATCGAACTCACCACCGTGGGCACGAGGGCTTCCGTTTCCATGTCTTCCTTGTAGAGGATTTCAATGGCGGTGAGTGCGCCGCCGAGAGGAGCGCGAAAAATCGCCGAAAGACCTCCTCCGCAGCCCGCCAGAAGCAAAATGCGCCGCTCGCGGTCGCTTAGTCTTAAAAGACGCGCGATGGCCGAACCGATGCCGGCGCCGATCTGGGCAATCGGTCCTTCTCTTCCCGCGCTGCCGCCGCTGGACAGCGTGATAATGGAAGCCAGTCCCTTGATGAGGGGTACACGCGTCCGGATGCGCCCTTTCTTGTTGTGAAATGCGTCAATCATTGCGTCTGTACCGTGGCCTTCAGCTTCCGGCGCGAAATGATAGACGAGCAAACCGCTGATCAGACCTCCCAGGGCGGGCAAAAGGAAAAAAACCAGGCGATGGAATTGAAGCGTGCCTGCGGCTTCGAAGAGCTGTTCACCCGCAGGCGCCGGAAGGGCATACCCCGCCAGCAGGTTAAAACAGAAGTGGCGGCCGGCCTGGAGCAGGTAATAAAAGGCCGACGCCCCGAGTCCCGAAACGATGCCGACCAAAAGCCCGAACACCAGCCACCGCGCGATGTTTTCCAGAAAAATACTCCGCAGCCGATGAACCACCTGTTTCAATAAAAACATCATTTCCTTTTGTCTGTCCCGCTTGCTGTCGATCCGTTGCGAAGAAACGGTAAAACATTTAACCCGATTTGCCGGGGGATGCAAATCAAAAGTAAAAAACTGCTGCCCGAAGGCAACAGTTTTTTAAAACGAACCGGTCCGGCAAAACCGGACCAGCGGCATAAAAACTTTATTAACCCTGCTGAGCTTACCCCTTGAGCGGGGAGTCCATTTCCTTCACGGCCAGGTCCTGATAGGCGTGGGAGAATCTGTGGCAGAAGGCGTCCCATCGGCGGCAGACATCGATCGTGGCCTCATCCATTCCAAAGAGGTGCGGATGCGCGACCAGCGCTTTGATTTCTTCGGCCATCTCCTGAACCTGCGCCTTGTCCAGTCCCTGAAGAATTTCAGCGACGAATTCCTCCGGTTTGTACCAGCCGGCTGCCTTCTGCAGGTCGCGGTGGATTTGCGTCAAAAGAACGTTGCGGGGGCCTTCCCACAGTTCGTTGATGGCGGAGTCACGATACAGGCGCGGCAGGCACGAAAAATCCTCCATCACGCCGTGGCCGCCGAAAAGCGACATGGCTTCACGGATGACATCGGTGCAGTCCCAGGAGGCGGCGATCTTCTGCAGCATGATCAGTTCGCGGATATTGAACCGGTGACGGCGCGCGGGAAGCGGTTCGTCGTCGCCCCGGCTGCCCTTGAGGCCGCCTTCCAGCTTCAGGAAATCGCGGTAGAGCTTGAAGGCGCCGGCGGTGGTCCGGCGGGTGGTTTTCCGGATTCTGTCGAGCTGGACGGCGACCAGAGGAAATTGATTCAGCCGAAGGCCGAACGCGTCGCGGAAGGAGACGTATTTTTCCGCCTCCCGCACGGCCCGCGTCATGTAAGCCGCGGCGGAAAGCCCCACCGTCAGGCGCGAATAGGTGAGCACGATGCCCACCACGTTGGCCACTCCCTTGTCCAGCGGCCCGACGGGGTAAGCCACCGCGCCGTTGAAGGTGAGTTCGGCCGTCGTCAGTTCGCTGGTGCCCATTTTCCACTTGATCCGGTCGATGGTGCAGCCGTTGCGGATTTCCTTTTCCTTGCTGCCCGCGAGCCACGACGGCACGACAAACAGCCCCACCTTTTCCGAGCCTGCCGGTTTGGCCGTCACGACAGCATAATCCGCATGCGTGGCCGAGCAGAAGAATTTTGTTCCATAGAGTTTCCAGACGCCGTTTTCCCTCACGGCTTCCAGAACATTGGACGGCACGTCCGATCCGCCCTGGATTTCGGACAGATACTGCGCGCCGATGGCAAAGTCGCCGTCGATGCCTTCCTTGCAGTGCCGAAGGATTTCTTTTGTTTCCGGAGAATCGGCGTACTTGTTGAGCAGTTCGACGAGGCCTTCCGTGCAGGTGACGGGGCAGCCGATGCAGGCCTCGCCGTTCTGGTAAATGATATACATCTTGATCAGTTTGACCCAGGGAGGTGTTTTCTCCGCAAAGAACGCTTCGGAAAAAATTTCTTTTTCCATGATTTCCGTATCGCGGGGCCGCACGATCCGGTCGATGCGGTTGTGGTGGCCGTCGTAGTGCAGAATATAGGGGCGCTCCTCCGGCCGTGCGATCCGCTCGGCCATGTCGCGCCAGCGGAAAGAGGCTTTGGCGGAGACGGCGCGCGCTTCGGCATCCACCTCGCGCCGGATATCGCCGGTATAGTGGCGCACGACTTTTTGAATGAAAGGATCATCGGCGTAGTAATCCGCACCCTGGCGCCAGGCCAGGAATTCATTGAAGCTGTAAGGGTTGTTTCGATCTGCCAACGACATGAAAATTTCCTCCTGTTCTTTTTGTGCAAAGCGGGTTGCCCGTCCAAGGGCGGTCAGGAACGTGTCCTGCGACTGCTATATAGAACCGGAGTTTGCTTCGTCAAGTCTTTTCAGGTTCAGTTTTCTGCAACCGGTCGCGGGTTAAAAATCTTTGATACGGAAGCCTTGAAGATCGCCTCGACAGGGTTCCTCCGTCATGTCCACCCGGTCCACGCGGGCGTGCAACGGTCCCTGACGGCACCACGCCAGCATTCGGTCCACGCTTTCGTCTTCTCCCTCAAAAAGGGCTTCGACGCGTCCGTCTTCCATGTTGCGCACCCATCCCGCAAGGCCGAGGCTAAGCGCGGTTCGCAGCGTTTCCGCACGAAAGAAAACCCTCTGCACACGCCCTGAAATCAAAACATGCATTCTTTTCATAACCACCATTCTGAGGGGCGGCGGCCCGGAAAGGATGAACAATCTTTCACGCCTGCCGGTGGATTTGCCTGCCGATCATGGTTAAAAATTCTTCTTCGCCGATGACGGGAATGCTTTGCTTTCTGGCCTTTTCAAGTTTTGATCCCGGATCGCTCCCCGCGACCACATACGAGGTTTTGCCCGTGACGGAGGAGTGGACGATGCCGCCCAAGGACTCAACGGCGGCCTTGGCCTTATTTCTTCCCATGCTTTCCATGGAGCCTGTAAAAACAAACGATTTGCCCTGCAGACTCGCCTGGGCCGTGGGGGCCGGGGTTCGGGGGGACAGGCCGGCCCGCTGAAACTTTTCCAAAACGATCCTGTTTTTTGGCTCCGCGAAAAATTCCAGTATGCTCTGGGCGATTTCCGGGCCGATTTCGCGGATGGCCGTCAATTCTTCGCAACCGGCGCTCATCAGTGCCTCCAGGCTGCCGAAATGTCCGGCCAGAAGTTTGGCGGTGCGTTCGCCGACGTGGCGTATGCCGAGCGCGAAGATAAACTTGTCCAGCGCGGGGGTCTTGGAGCGTTCTACGGCTTCGAGGAGATTCTCCGCGGATTTTTCCGCCTGACGATCCAGCCCCAGCAGCTTCTCCTTCGTCAAGAAATACAGGTCCGCCGGATCGGCGATCATCTTCGCGTCAAAAAGCTGCGCGGACAATTTTTCTCCCAGGCCTTCAATATCCATCGCGCCGCGCGAGGCGAAATGCCGGATATGTTCCTTCAACTGCGCGGGGCAGGACAGGTTGACGCAGCGGTGGGCGGCTTCATCGGCCTGACGAACGACTTCCGAACCGCACTCCGGACAGGCGCGGGGCATGCGGAATTCCTTTTCCCGCCCCGTTCTTTTGGACAAAATGACGCCGACGACTTCCGGAATCACGTCTCCCGCGCGCTGAATCAGAACCGCGTCGCCGATGCGGATGTCCTTTTTCAGGATTTCATCCTCATTGTGCAGCGTGGCCCGGCTGACCAGAACGCCGCCGACATTGACCGGCTCCATCACGGCGACGGGCGTCAGCGTGCCGGTTCTTCCCACCTGGACGATAATGTCCTGGATAACCGTGGCTGCCTGTTGCGCCGGAAATTTGCAGGCGAGCGCCCAGCGGGGGGAGCGCGATACGCTGCCCAGAAGGTTTTGAATCTCCAGGCGGTTGACCTTCAGCACGACGCCGTCGATGTCGTAGGGGAGGCTGGAGCGGATCGAGCCGGTCTGTTCATAATATTCGATGCACGCGTTGATGTCCGGCATGGGCCGGATGAGCGGATTGACCGGAAACCCCCATGCGGCAAGCGTTTCGAGGATTTCCCAGTGACTGGCAAAGGCTGCATCGCCGGCCGACCCGACGCCGTAGAGAAAAATATTCAGAGGACGGCGGGCGGTGATCTTCGAATCCAGCTGGCGAAGCGAGCCGGCGGCGGCGTTGCGCGGATTGGCAAAAGGAGCATCGCCTTCCTCTACCCGGCGCCGGTTGAGTTTTTCAAACGGCTCCTTTTCCATGTAAACTTCACCGCGGACTTCGATGAATTCCGGGATGGGGCGGAAGGCGCCGGTCTTCATCTTCAGCGGCAGGGAGGCGATGGTCTTGAGGTTCTGCGTGACGTCTTCACCCACGGCGCCGTCGCCGCGCGTCGCGCCGCGGCGGAACCGTCCGTTTTCGTAAATCAGATTCACGGCCAGGCCGTCCAGTTTGGGCTCCGCCACATAATCCACCCGCTCCGATTTCGCCAGGCGGCGGACGCGCGAATCAAAATCTTTGATTTCATCGGCGCCGAAGGCGTTGGCCAGACTGAGCATGGGCTGAGGGTGAGCGAAGGGGGCAAATTTGGAAAGCGGGGCGGCGCCGATGCGCTGCGTCGGGGACGAGGCCAGTTCGTCGTCCGGATAGAGGGCCTCCAGGTTCTGCAGCTCCTTCATCAGACGGTCGTATTCGGCGTCGGATATTTCCGGCGCGTCCTGCTGGTAGTAGCGGGCGTTGTGATATTCGATGGTTTTGCGCAGTTCGAAAATGCGGCGGTGAGCCGTTTCTTTGTCCATGATTTTACTTGAAGAATCTTCCAGATCGACCATGGTCCAAATTCTAGCCCTCCTTGTGATCAAAGTCAATTCAAAAGCATTCCGCGCAAGGGTCTTCGTGAAATAACGCTTGTAATTTTTTTATCTTACCGATAAGAAAATCCACGGGGCGATGAAGGAAAATAAAGTCAAAATCGGTGTGTTGTCCGATACGCATGTTCATGGGTTCGACCCGAACCTGAAGCGGATCATCGATGAAAATTTTTCGGAGGTCGACCTGATATTTCATGCGGGGGACCTGGTGGATGTATCCGTTCTTCAGCTTTTCGGCGAAAAGGACGTAAAGGCGGTTTGCGGCAACATGGACGGCCCGCAGGTCAGAGAGAGGCTGCCCGAGCAAATGATCATGGACATCGGCGGATTTCGCGTCGCAATGATTCACGGCTGGGGGTCGCCCGCGGGCCTGGAAGGAAAGCTGGCCCAAAAACTGGGGAAGGTGGACTGCATCGTTTTCGGCCACACGCATTACCCGGTCAACAAAAAAATCGACGGCATTTATTTTTTCAATCCGGGTTCGGCGATGGACCGGCGGTTTGCCAGACACCGGAGCGTCGGAATTTTGGAAATGGGCTTCGAAATCAACGGGAGCATTATCAACCTCAAATAGCGCGATAGACCGCGATCAGGTACCGGACAGATGGAAACAATGTGTGCGCCGTGGCGAATGGAGTATCTCATGTGTGAAAAACCGGAAGGATGCGTGTTTTGCAAAAGTTCCCTTCGCTGCGATGATTATGTGGTGCTGGAAGGGAAGACCTGCTTTGTCATGCTGAACCGTTACCCTTACGTCAACGGTCATCTGATGATCATTCCGCTGCGCCATCTGGGCGACCTTGCGGCGCTGAACCCTGAAGAGCGGGCGGAAATTTTCAGCCTGGTGGACGTCTCCGTGAAAGTTCTGAAGGAGGCGATGAACCCCCAGGGCTTCAACATCGGCATGAACCTGGGCAAGGCGGCCGGCGCCGGAATCGCCGAGCATATCCATGTTCACGTGATTCCGCGCTGGGAGGGAGACACCAATTTCATGAGCGTCGTCGGCAATGTCCGCGTTATTCCGCAGGACCTGGCCGCCACCGCCGCGGCCCTGATCCCCCTGTTTGAAAAATATTGCCGGGAGGTTTAAAACGAGATGAAGATATTCTATTTAATCCTCACCATTGTGTTCGCTTTTTTTATCGTGACCTTTTCACAATTCAACTCGGCGCCCGTGACCATCAAGTACTATTACCTTCAGGATCTGGTGGTTCCGGCCTACATGCTCATTTTTGTCGCGCTTCTGGTGGGCGTCGTCATAACGGGATTTCTGGGCGTGGTGGAAAGATTTCGGCTCAACCGCACCATCTCCAAGCAGAACAAGGTGATTCGCGATCTGCGCAAGGAGCTGAGGGAACACGAAGCCCCGCCGATGATTGAAGACAGCAAGAAAACACACGTTCCTTCGGCATGAATACTCCAACCAGATTTCTCGCCGACGCAGCGCTTTCGGGACTGGCCCGGTGGCTCAGGCTGCTGGGATTTGACACGGTCTGCGTTCAGGAGAAAGCGGGCCGGCCGTTGATGAGGCAGGCGGCGGGCGAAGACCGGATTTTGCTTACCCGCAGAAGAGATCTCCTGGAGCGTCAGTTTTCCGGGCGTCTGCTGCTTCTGCCGGACACGGCCGTTGCAAAGCAGCTTTCTTTTGTGCTGGGGAAGCTGTCGCTGGAAATCGAGGCCCGAAACCTTTACACGCTTTGTCTTTCCTGCAATCAAAAAATGATTTCCCTGGAGCGCCGGAATGTTCGGGACCTCGTGCCGGAATATGTTTTTGAGCATTGCGCCGAATACACGCAGTGTCCCGAATGCCGGAAAATTTTCTGGCCCGGAACGCACCGGCGCAACGCCCTGCGGTTTTTGAAAGACAACGGCATCCTGGTGTCCGGGGCGGAAGGCCTGTGAAAAAAAGTCAGGCGGCGCCGCGGGATTTTCTTACCGGTTTTCGATGGCCTCGCGCAGTTTGATCGCCAGATCCTTCATCGAAAACGGCTTCTGAATGAAATGCACTCCCTCGTCCAGGACGCCCTGGCGGGCGATGACGTTGGCCGGGTACCCGGACATGAAAAGGCGCCGGATTTTCGGATGGAAGAATGAAATGCTCAGGGCCAGGTCCCGCCCGTTCATTTCAGGCATGATCACATCAGTCATCAGAAGATGAATCTCTCCGGTGTGGCTGCGGGCCAGCTCCATTGCTTCCGTCGGTTTTCCGGCCGAAAGAACGGTGTAGCCCAGACGCTGGAGCATCATTCGGGCCATTTCCAGAATCGCAGGTTCGTCCTCTACCAGCAGAACGGTTTCCGTTCCGGCGACGGATGCCGTTTCTTTATTTCCGGCCGTTTCAATGCCTGCTTTCAGGTGGCGGGGCAAATAGACCGTGAAGGTCGAGCCCCGGCCCGGTTCACTCTCCGCGTTGATGAAGCCGCCGTGCTGCTTGACGACGCCGTATACGGTGGACAATCCCAGGCCTGTGCCCCGGCCCGTATCCTTGGTGGTGAAGAAAGGTTCAAAAATCCTGTTCAGCGTTTCTTGGTTCATTCCGCAGCCGTTGTCGCTGACGGAAAGCGTCACGTAGTCTCCGGGGACAAAGCCCCTGTGTACGGCGCAGAAAGCTTCGTCGAGCGCCGCGGCCCCCGTTTTCATGATGATCCTGCCTACGCCTCCAATGGCATCTTTTGCGTTGACGTACAGATTCACCAGGATCTGGTCCATCTGGTCCGGATCGACTTTGACCGGAGGCAGATTCCTGCCCGGCTGCCAGACGAGATCGATATTTTCGCCGATGAGCCTTCGAAGGATCTTCAGCATTCCCTCCGCCATTTCGTTCAGATCGAGGACCTTCAGCGCCACGGTCTGTTTGCGCGCGAAGGCCAAAAGCTGGCGGGTCAGATTGGCCGAGCGTTCAGCGGCTTTCCGGATTTCCTGCAAATCCCTGTAAAGACGCTGGGCGGGGTCCATCCGCATCATGGCCATGTCCGCGCGCCCCAGGATGACGGCGAGCATGTTGTTGAAATCATGGGCGATGCCTCCGGCGAGTCTTCCAATGGACTCCATCCTTTGCGCCTGGATCAGCTGTGTCTGCAGATCTTCCTTTTCCTTCTCGTCGCGCTTGCGGTCCGTGATGTCTCCAATGAAGCCTTCGAGAAAGAGCAATTCTCCCGCCGGATCAAAAACGCCGCGTCCGCGCTCCCACACCCATCTGGTTTCTCCCGAGGCGGCGACCACCGGATACTCTTCCTCGAAAAAACCTTTCCGCAGGATCGCCTCCTGCCACTTTTCTCTCAAGGATTCGCGATAATCCGGATGAACGATGTCGTTATAGTTGATTTTGTTTTGGAGGAAATCGGAGACGGTATATCCGGTGACGTCGGCGCACTTCTCGCTCAGGAACGTCATCGTCCAGTCGTGGTCGTTTGCGCAGCGGTAAACGAATCCGGGAAGGTTGGCGATCATCGTAGCCAGCACCCGTTCCCGCTCCTTGAGCTCCCGGGCTGCGCTCTTCTGCCCGGTGATGTCCACGATGGAGGTGAAGAATCCTTTTACCGCTTCGCCTTCGAAATGCGGTTCATACTGAACGCTGAGGATTCTTTCCCGGCCTTCCGGATCGGTCACCTGGTTTTCGTAAGCGACACGCTCGCCGCCGAGCGCCTTCTGAATGTTTTCGAAGGCCCTGGCGTAGACGTCCGGTTTTAAAACTTCGGAAACCCTTTTCCCGATCAGCTCTTCCGGCTTGATGTGATACCACTCGGCGTAGGCCCGGTTCACAAAAGCGTATCGTTCATCTTTGTCGGTGTACGTGATGAGCAGCAACACGCCGTTTAAGATGCTTTCGAGCATCCCGGCTCTTTCACGCAGGGCCTCTTCGGGACCGGCGCCGCGTCTGGTCTGGTTTTCCCGGCTTCCCATCCTGGTCAGAAGGATTTCTTCAAGCCCAGTTTTACGTATAGCGGGCAGTATCCCGACACCACGCTGGAGAGAAGCATTCCGGCGATGACGCAAAGGACAACGCCGGCAATGCCGCCGATCCAGTCCGCGATGACGGCGACGATGAATAGAACGGCGATGACGAGACGAGCGATCCGGTCGATGGGTCCCACGTTTGGTTCCATTGGCGATCCTCCTTGAAACGGTAAGAGGTTTTCGGGTTGGTTACGGCAATACCCCGCAATCCCTGTCGTCGCCCTGGATTTTTTCCATGGCGTGGGTCAGCGCGGGCATCACGACGGAAAGGTTTTCCCGGGCCCCCTTGGGACTGCCGGGGAGGTTGATGATCAGGGATCGGCCGCGGATGCCGGCCGCCGCGCGGGAGATCATGGCATGCGGCGTCACCTTCATGCTGGCGGCCCGCATGGCTTCCGCTATTCCCGGGATTTCCTTGTCCAGAACCTGAAGCGTGGCGTCCGGCGTCAGGTCGCGCGGGCTGACGCCCGTGCCGCCGGTCGTCAGAATCAGATCCAGTTTTTCAACGTCCGCAAACTGAATGATGGCTTTGGCGATTTGCGCGACTTCATCGGGGATAATGAGGGTTTGCTTGATTTGAATAGCGGCGCCCGCAAGCATTTCTGCGATGACGGGGCCGCTTTTGTCCTCCCGCTTTCCCTGCGAGCCTTTGTCGCTGACGGTGATGATGCCGGCATTAAACATTAATCTTCCGCTTCCTTTTTTGATTCGGCGATGATCTTGTCCGCGATGTAAGAGGGGACTTCTTCATAGTGCGAATCGGTGTAGGTAAAGTTGCCGCGTCCGCTGGTCATGGAACGAAGATCGGGGGCGTATTTCAGAATTTCCGCAAGCGGCACCTGGCCTTTGATGACCTGATTGGTGCCGTTGGTGTCCATGCCCAAAACGCGCCCGCGGCGGCTGTTGAGATCGCCGATGACGTCTCCCATGTATTCATCGGGAACTTCGATGGCAATATTGACGATCGGTTCCAGCAGAATCGGCTGGCATTCCATAACGCCTTTCTGAAACGCCATGGAGCCGGCGATTTTGAAGGCCATTTCCGAGGAGTCCACGGTATGATAAGAGCCGAACACCAGGGATATTCTGAAATCCACGACCGGATAGCCGGCGATGACGCCCTTGGCAGCCGCTTCCTGAATGCCTTTGTCTACGGCCGGGCGGTATTGGCCGGGAATGACGCCGCCGACTATTTTGTCCAGGAATTCATAGCCTCCGCCGCGCGGCAGCGGTTCGATGTCGATCGTGCAGTCGCCGAACTGGCCGCGTCCGCCGGATTGCTTCTTATAGCGTCCCTGGACGTTGGTTTTTCCCTTAATGGTCTCCAGATAGGGGACTTTCGGCGTGTTGAGATTGACTTCAACGCCGAATTTCCGCTTCATCTTTTCAATGTTGACTTCGATGTGCACCTGGCCCATGCCGGAGAGAATCATTTCTTTGGTCTGGACGTTGCGGGAGAAGACGATGGTCGGATCTTCCTCCGTTAAACGGTGAATCGACGAAGCAATCTTGTCTTCATCGCCTCTGGATTTCGGTTCCACGGCAAACGACATGATCGGCGGCGGAACGGCAACTTTCTCAAAGATAATGGGATATTTCTCGGCGCACAGCGTGTCGCCGGTGACGGTTTCCTTCAGTTTGGCCACGCCCGCGATGTCGCCGGGAATGAGCGTCTCCGCCTGTTTCTGGTTTTTGCCTTCCAGAAAGAAAATATGACCGAATTTTTCCGTGATTTTCCTCGTGGAATTATATACGGCCGAGTCGGAATTGAGCTTTCCGGAATAGATCCGGAACAGCGTCAGCCGGCCCGCGTAAGGGTCGGCGATGGTTTTGAATACGATGGCTGAGAAAGGAGCGTCTTCCGAGGGCTGCCTTTCTTCGACGCTGTCCGTTTGAGGTTTTTTGCCTTTGACCGGCCCGCGGTCCACGGGGGATGCGAAAGAGCTGACGGCCAGATCCGCAAGCAGAGTGACGCCGATGCCTTTAACGGCGGAGCCGCAAATGACGGGAAGAAGGGTTCCCGCAATTACGCCTTTTCGCAAACCGGACATGATCTCTTCAGCGGAAAGTTCGCCGGCTTCCAGGTATTTATTCATCAATTCGTCATCGGCTTCGGCAATGTCTTCCACCATCGATGAGCGAAGCTCGGCTGCTTCATCGGCCAGGTCGGCTGGAATATCCACGGCTTTTCCCGCGCCTTTGTTGTCGGCGAAGGTGTAAGCCTTCATGGCGATCAGGTCCACGATGCCCTGAAATTTGTCTTCCGCGCCGATCGGCAGACAGACGGGGGTTGCTTTTTTCTTGAGCTTTGTTTTGATGCTTTCCAGCACTTTATTGAAATCCGCCCGTTCGCGGTCCATGCGGTTGACGAAAATCAGGCGCGGGAGAGAATACCCATTCGCGATTTCCCAGACTTTTTGCGTCTGGAATTCGACGCCGCCCACGGAGTCAATTACGACGACGGCGTTGTCCACGATGCTCAGGGAACATTGAATATCAAAGGTAAAGTTGGAGTCACCCGGCGTATCCACGATATTGATTTTATGCTTATCCCATTCGACAAAATTGACCGCCGATGAGATGGAAACATGCTTTTTCTGCTCTTCCGGCTCAAAGTCCATGGTGGACGTATTGTCGTCAACGCGTCCCAGACGTTCATTTTTGCCGGTAATAAATAAAAGGGATTCACAAAGAGAGGTTTTGCCTGTGCCGCCGTGGCCGATAACGGCCAGATTTCTGAGTTGTTTGGGTTCGTACTTTGCCATGGAAACTCCTTTCGATATCTCAACAAATCCGCAGAAGATCTGATGAAACGGGTCATTGCAGAATGCGCGTTTGTTTAGCGTATCCAACAAGTAAAATCAAGATAATTTTCGGCTTCTGGCGATTTTGAGGCTCCTTTTTCCCCCGGGGAAGCCGGACGGAGGATCATCTCTTCAGCAGGTTCTTTTCGCCCTGCCTCATGGGGTAGAAAACCGCGAGGACGCAAAGAAACAGCGCAAGACAAAAGGACAGGATAAACCAGAGGATCTGAAGCAGGGAAAAGGCATGGCCGTGCATTCTGGACATGAAGATTCTGTAAACCGGACCGGCCTCCAGCATGATCACCAGGGCGATCAGACCGAAAGAAAGCAGCATGAAAAGGACGCCGCCGAAACTGGTGGCCGACAAGGCCGGATTTTCCGACTTGAAGTTCGGGTAGCGGGCGCCTAAGCCAACGGCCAGCCCGACGATGGCCGGGACCAGGCAGAAGATGGTGACGGTGGACAAAAACATCATGAACGGAGTTACGCCCAGCAGAATGTTGGATGCGGCAATCAGAATTTCGGACAGCATCAAAAGCGGAATATAGTAGAGAAAAAACTTGATCCACAGGAATGTTTTCATCGAAACGGGGGCGGATTGAATGATCCAGAACGCTTCTCCTTCCATGCTCACCGCGGGAAAAACAAAACGGGCGGCAATGGCGGAAAGCACGAAGGCGGCCAGCCCCACGTTCAAAAATGAAAACACATTCTGCAAATAGACCGTCTTCATGGGCGATTTATCCAGGGGCAGAACGGAGAAGTTGTAGAGATAGACGACGATCAGGGCGCAGATCAGAAAGAGCTGCGGCCACTGCGTCGAATCCCGGAAAAAGGAGCGGATTTCCTTTACGGCAAAGGCTCTCGCCGGCCGGGAAAGAAAATTCAGAAGCGTTTCCCAACTGTATCCGTGGAATTTCACGGGGGTAAAAAGCCGTTTGGCGGTGGTCTGGGCGCGGGAAAACCCCCGAAAATAGAGGGCGCCCGCGGCGGTTTGGGTAAAAAACATCAATGAAAAGAAGCAGCTTGCCGAGAGCGTCAGGCTGAAAAGCGACGGACCCCATTCCCTTTTCAGGGCCAGACGAACCGTATCCGTGATCCAGGTGGTGGGAAGCCACGGCCAGTCCAGCGCCTGCATGGAGTTCAGGTACAGAACAACCGAGGCGAAGCTGTCCGGATTGACCAGCTGCTCCGGACGAATCATGCGCAGAACCAAAATAAGGAGCAGCGCCAGGCCTACGCCCATGATGACGAAAAGAGTCCGGATCTTTCCGGCGGGAAGAATGGCCGCGCCAAGAAGCACCAGCAGGCTGCTTGCCGCGGAAGCCAGCAGGCACAGACAGACGATTGCGGAAAGCGCGATGGGGTAAAAGGCAAGGCCGGCCTGATAGACGAGGCCGTAGGACAGGAAAACGGGAAGGCTGAAGGCCACCACCATCCAGGAAGAATCGAACGTGCTGCCCAGCCAGCGCGACAGGAATGCATCCCTGACGTCGACCGGCAGGGAATGCAGCAGGGACAGGTCCCGGCTTAAATACATGTGCGACAGGCTGTTGATGATGCTGCTGAAAAGCAAAAGCGTGAAGAAGGTGATGACCATCATGGACAGAAGCTTCATGGCCAGAATGTCGCCGAAATCCTGAACATTCTGAAAGTATCGCAGAACGCGGTAAAAAATGGCAAAGGCGCCGGCCCAGAAAGTGACGCCGATCAGCAAAAACAGGACCAGCCTCGCCCGGTTCTGGCTTTGCGCGTTCGGCTTCAGGCCGTTTAGCGCGGAAAGCAGCCTCGGCCTCAGTAATGTCCACACTTTGCTCTGCATAGACTTACAACTCCCGCACCAGTGTCAGAAAGACCTCTTCCAGACGGGCTTCGCCGGTTTTTGCGGCCAGATTCAGCTCGGCGACCGTTCCCTGCGCGAGGAGCGTTCCCTTGTGAATCACGCCGATCCGGTCGCACAAATCCTCGGCGAGGCTGAGCGTGTGCGTGGATACGAAAACCGTCACGTTTTGCGAGGCCAGCCCCTTGAGGATATCCCGGACCATTCGCACCGCTTCCGGATCCAGCCCGACCATCGGCTCGTCGATGATCATCACCCGCGGGTCATGCAGCAGCGCCGCGGCAATTATCAATCGCTGCTTCATGCCGTGGGAATAGGCCTCGATGATTTCGTCTTTCCATTCAAGGAGGGCAAACTGCTCCAGCAGCTCCAGTGACCTGCGGGAGAATGCCCGAAGATCGACGCGGTACAAATCGGCGATGAATTTCATAAACTCCATGCCGGTCAGCTTTTCGTACAAAAACGGCCTGTCCGGAACGAAACCGATGATTTTTTTGGCCCCCACCGGGTCGCGGCTCACGTCGATTTCGCCGATGAGAATTTTCCCGTCGGTCGGCTCGATGATGCCGCCCATCATGCGGATGGTCGTGGTTTTGCCCGCGCCGTTGGGGCCGATGAAGCCGTAAATTTCCCCGGCGGCCACCTCCAGGTTCAGGCGGTTGACGGCCAGCGTCGTTTTGAAATCCTTGGTCAGATTGATCAGTTTAATCATGTTTGAAAGAGAGAACCTCCAGAGTTATTTTGCCCATGACGCCCAGCAGGTCCAGCTGCTCGCCTCCTTCCCCGCGTGCCAGCCGAATATGCGTGACGTCGGCCGGAACCTGGTCGAAAACGGCGTCGGCCGTCACCCACCGGCCCACATAGGCCACGTTCCATGCGTGGTAATAAAAACGGCCGTTCAGATACACGAGGCCGGTTTCCATCTGAGCGGGCACGCCCGCGGCGCGAAGCAGCGCGGCGGTGAGCACCGCATGCTCGTTGCAGTCGCCGGCCCTGTTTTTCAAAACCTCCAGGGCGTTGGGGACGGACAGGACGGGCTTTTTCTCGATGGTGCGGTAAACCCAGTGCACGATTTTCCTGAGCCTCGCCGGCGGGCTGTCCTTCGGGGAAATAATTTTTGCCGCCTGTTTTTGAATTTCCGGAGCATCGGACTGAACCAGCGGCGACGGTTGAAGATATTGCCCAAAGAGCGGAGGATCCTTGTCCGGCGGGGCCGTGTCGGGCATTTCCTCTTTAGTGATCGTTAAAATGCCGGAAGAAAATTTCTGCCTGCCGCCGGAAAGCAGCAGGGGCAGGTTGCGGACGCCGCCCGTCCGAATGACGATTTCCGTCAGTGTGGAGGGCTCGGGAAGAATCCGGTTCGAGGCGATCGAGGCGATCTGGGCAAAGTCGGCAATGCCTTCCGCCGCAATGCCTTCACGCGCCTTTTGGGCATCCACCTTTTCCATCGAAAGGCCCATCATGCCTGTTTCCTTTAGGGTTTCCCCGTCTTTGGCCAGCCAGGCGCAGTTTTGGGCGCCCATGAAGTCGGCGCAGAATTTCTGCGTCAGAACGCGCTTTCCCATGATCGGAATGATTTCATCGGCGTGGCGCGTAACCGCAACTTTTCTAAGGCCGAGCGTCGAAGGATCAAAAATGCTGAAGCTGCGGGTTTGGCCTTTCTCCAGGCTGCCGCGAAAAGCCGCTTCATAGATGTTTCCGCCGATATGGGGAAGGTCTTTCAGGGGCAGGACGGTTTTCTTTTGGGCGTGGGGAAGCCCCGCGAAAACGATGAGCTTGTCATGGCTTGCGTAGCCCCGGGCGGCAAAACGAAAAAGACTGGAGTTGATCTCAAAATGGAAAGAGGAAAAGGTCATGTCGGGATAGAGCTCCGACTCGGTGGACAGATTCAGCGCCTGCACGACGCCCATGGTGTTGATCTGCATGGCGACGTTTTCGCGGGTCTGGAAGCGGCCGTTTTCCAGCGCGGTGAAGGTGCGGTGGATTACGCCGATTTTTCTCCTGTTTTGGTAAATATTCATCCAGGATTCGGGTGGGCGGGCAATTTCAATGGTTTGCGGCTCGGGAGACTCAGGCGGTTTTTCCCGAAAGAACTCCACGCGATGCGCCAGCAGGCCGAGAAACACCACCGTGATGCCGATGCCCCAGATCCAATTCCATTTGATTTTTGCCATGCGCGCCAAACTTTCCCAGCCGTTTCAACCGTCGAAATTCTGCAAGAGTATATCGACAGGACGCGGCCGGGTCAACTACCAGTATTGGACCGGTATTGGACAATCCCATTGACAGGGAAAGCCATCCTTCGTATAGTCTCGCCATGAAAAAACGATATCTGATCCCCCTTGGATTGCTGTATCTGGCGCTTTCGTCCTGCGCGGGCTGCTTGACCGAAGAGCCTTCCGTGCAGCTTCGCCGGGTTTCGCTTCACCCCCGCTCCCTCACGGAAATCCAACTAATCCTCGAACTGGACGTGCAGAATCCGAATCGCTTCGATCTGACCATTCAGTCTCTTCAGTACAAACTTTTGTTGAACGAGCGTGAAATCGGAAGCGGACGCCTGGAAAAGGAAATTCTGGCGCCCGCCTTGTCCACGACAAGGATTCAGGCGCCGGTCACGGCCGGCTTCAAAAACTGGAACGAAAGCCTTCGGGCCGTGATCGCCGACAAGGACATTCCCTATCGCATCGAAGGGGAGGCGAACGTCAGGACAATTTTCGGAAGCATCGCCTATCCTTTTTCCAGGGGAGGGAAGATTGAATGAGCAGCCGCGAAGGAAAGATCCGCACGGCCAACGGCAGCCTCTGGTATGGGGTTCGCGGCGGCGGCGGGAACAGGATGCCCGTTCTCGTCCTTCACGGCGGCCCCGGCTTTTCCAGCATGGATAACGGTCTCGAGCCGCTGTGGAAAGACCGTCCGGTGTTTTTTTACGACCAGTTGGGCTGCGGCAAAAGCGACCGGGCTCCGGACAAAAATTTTTATTCGGTGGAAAATTATGTCGCCGAATTGGCGGAAGTGCGGGCCGCCTTAAAGCTTGACGACGTTTGCCTGATGGGATTTTCCTGGGGCTGCGCGCTGGCCTGCTCCTACCTGCTGGATCGAAAGCCCTTCGGCGTAAAGGGCGTGATGCTGTGCGCTCCGTATCTTTCTTCTCCGGCCTGGGATGCAGACCAGCGGCGGAATATCGCCCTATTGCCGAAAGACATTAGGGGCGCCATCGAGAAAGGCGAGAAAACGGGCGACTTCGGCGAGGCGTACGAATCGGCCATGATGGCCTACTACGACCGGTTAAGGCCTCCGGACAATACGCCATGAAAGTATTTGCCAAACACAGGGGCGCCAATATGTTGCTGGAAGAAACGCCTGATTCAGCCCGGAGGCGATAATGCCGTCGCGCGAAATCGCCACTACCGTTTTTGGAAGAAACGCTCTGACCGCGGGATGCATCTGTCATGCCGCGGCGCTGCTTGCCGGCATGACGACCTCGTCCGGCGCGGATGTATTTTTCAAGATGATTTACCCGGCTTCCTGGGTTTTGATGACGGCCGGGGCTTACGCCGAAATGCGGCGCCGGGGCGGCCGTCCTCTGAACTCCTGGCGGTTCTATGCCGCGGCGACGGCGTCGGTGTTTCCTCTGCTGGGGCCGCCGTTGGTTTTGGGCCTGATCTACACGTTTGCGCAAATCGGCAGGGAAGGGCAGGGCGATTTGTCCGGCTTCATGCCGGCCTTGGGGCGAATGAGGGGGAATCTGCTGACGGTTTTTGCGCTGATTCTGCTTCTTTTCCTTTTTTTTGCTTTTATTCACAGCAGACACGATCCTTACTTTCAGAAAAATCGTCAGCATGGGAAAATTCAACAGCTTTGCGGCGCGGGCATCGTATGACCTTTGGCTTATGATGTCCACACGTTCAACATGAAGGGAGCATCTATGGTTTCCGGCAGGAGATTTTCTCGCTTATCGACGATATGGTTTTGCTTCCTTTCTTTATGGATTCTTTTCCCTGTTGTTGTATCGGCAGGGGATAGCCCCCCATCACCCTGCGGAACCGAAAAGAAGGCGGAAATCTTCATTCCGGCAGGGCATTCGGGTTCCGTAAATGCGGTGGAATGGTCGCCCGACGGAAGGTTCATTCTTTCGGGAAGCAGCGACGGCAGCATCAAGCTGTGGGACGCCCAAAGCGGAAGGCTGATCCGCACGTTTCCAGACGGTGAAGGAATCTTGTACGTTCATTTTCTGCCCGGCGGCAAATCCTTTTTTTCCGTAAACGAAAAAGGCGGCGTGGGAATATGGAACATTGACGGCGGCGCGCGGACCGGAGGATTTTCCTTAAGCGGTGAAAAAGAACCGATGATCATTGACCCCGTTTCTTTTGACGGCTCTGTTGTCCGCGCCATCGTCTCTTCAAGGCTTTACGCCGCGCAGCTCTCGGAGGGGAAGGTTCTGCCCGCGGAGCAACTGCCTGAAGGGGCGCCCGTCAAAAAATATTTTTCGGGATACGATTTCGGACACAAAAACCTGGTGACCGCGGACGGCAAAAGGATGATTTCCGCCGTCCCCGAAGATCCGTCGGATACCCGGTTCAAAAAACTGATCCTGTGGGAGCTTTCCACGGGGAATATTCTTTTCACGCTGGACGGCCACACAGACCGGATCGATGCGGTAGCCCTCTCTCTGGACGAATCCTATGCCGCGTCGGGCGGGCGGGATAAAACCATCCGCGTGTGGGATTTGAAAACAGGCAAGGCCGCGGCCGTGTTTGCCGGTCATCAGAAGGAAATCGAATCACTCGCCTTTTCACCCGATCGGAAATATGTTCTTTCCGGAAGCCGCGACCATACCCTGAGGCTCTGGGACATCGAAGCGGGAAAGGAAGTTCGGGCCTTTGCCCATCGGGCGAGGGTTACGCTTGCCCGTTTTTCGCCGGACGGACGGTTTGCCGTATCCGGAGATGCGGACGGCGACATACGGATCTGGGACGCGCGAACCGGTGAAGAGGTGAGGGCGCTCAAAAGCCAAGCCGACAGCGGCTATGTGCTGGTGATGTCGCCCGACGGCCGACATGTTTTGAGCGGGACGCCGGACGGAAAAATCCGCCTGTGGGATAAAACTTCCGGGAAACTGCTGGAAACCATTCAGGCGCACACGGAAAGAGTTGCCGCCGTTCTCTTCACCCCGGACGGCAAATACGCTCTTTCGGCCGGCGAGGACAAAACCCTGAAGTTGTGGAATCCGAAAGGCGGCACGCTGTTAAGGACGTTTGCCGGCCACCGGGAAAAAATAGTCAGGGCCGCAATCTCGCCGGACGGCCGAAGGATTTTAAGCCTTGACGGAAGCAGCGAGGTCCGGCTTTGGGATTTGGATTCCGGCGCTGTTCAAAAAACCTTCCCGTTTCCCGGCCGCGCCCTATCCATCGGCTTTGCGGACGACAGCCGCCATCTGCTGATCGCCTATGACGATAAAGTGCTGGACCACCGGATGATCAAAGTCCTGACGCCGGAAGGGCGTGAAGTCAAAAAATACATGAGCGCGGATTTTCATTTTTCCGAAGACGGGAAATATTTTCTGGCCAACGAATACTGGGAGCTGACCGAACGGGGGCCGCAGGCATTTGCCCCGTCGGCCGGACCGAAGAAACAAAAGCTCTATCTCGACAGCGCTAAAAAGAGCACGCTCGTGGACATTGCCGGCGGCGGCATTCTGGGCCGCTTCGGGCAGAGCGGCGCTTTTCTATCCCTTTCCGTCTGCGCGGAAGAAGGCATCGTCCTGACGAAGAGCCGTTATGACACAGACATCGTTCTGTGGGATGTCCGGACCGGTCTCGAGATTCGGCGCTTCTCCGCCAAGCACGGACTGCTGACGTACGACGGGAGAAAAGTCGTTGCGCCGTCGGGCGCCGTCCTGCAGGCCTTTGACAGGGCAAGCGGCGGGCCGCTGCCGCCTTTTACGGGCAAGTCCTCGGCCCAGATCAGTTCGCTGGCTTTGTCGCCGGACGGAAGCGTTGCCGTAACGGGAGATGTTGCCGGTGAGGTTCAACTTTGGGACATCGGCGCGGGCACACTGAAAAAGAGTCTGCCGGCGATGGAGAAGGAAATGATTCTGGCCACGGCGGTTTCTTCCGATCGGCGTTTTGCGGCGGCGCTTGCCCGTTCCGGCGTTATCCGGATCTGGAATCTGAGCGACGGACAGAAAGTGTCCGAAGTGAAAACGGATTACAAGCCCATCTACGCCGACGAGTTGAATGCGGGCGATTTCGTCGATTACGGAAACGGAATTCTGGCCTTCTCCCCCGACGGCCTTCGCCTTGCCTGCGGATCGGGCGTCTGGGAAACCGCGACAGGGAAAAGCCTGCTGGCGTTTGCCCAACCCAACGTTCCCTATCCCTGGGTGGCTTTTTCCCCCGACGGCCGTTTCCTGCTTTCCCGGAATATGATCTGGGACGCCTCCTCCGGCCAGTTGGAGAGAGTTCTGGAGTGCGGGAAGAATGCGGCAAAATCTTATTATTCCTTGAACGGAAGGCTCATCCTCTGTGCCGATCTCGAAGGAGGATTTTACACGATCGATGCGGCGACCGGCCGCCTGACGAGGAAATTTGCCGATTTTGTGCCGCCCGGACCGTTTGACGTTTCCCGCGACAAAAAAATGATGGTCGCTGTGGACAAAGATCAGAACGAAATGACGGTGTGGGACCTGACGTCCGGCAGGAAAAACGCTTCCATCGGAGTGGAACAGGAAGTCCTCAGCGTATCGCTGACGTCCGACCGGCGCAGGGCCATCCTTCGGCACGGGATTTCCATCAGCGAATACGATCTGCCCGCAGGCAAAGAGATTGTGCAGCTTGTCAGTTTCACCGACGGCGGATGGATTGTTATGACGCCCGAAGGATATTACAACGCCTCGTCCAGAGGAGACCGCCATATCAACGTCCGCGTCGGAGATTCGGTTTACGGCATCGAAAACTACCGGGAATCCTTTTACCGTCCCGAAGTGGTCAAAAGGGCGCTGGCCGGAGATTCCCTGAAAGATTTGCCGAAGTTGACGGACGAAAAAGAACCGCCGAAAGTGAGGATTGTCGATACGCCCGCCTCCGTCGCCGCGGATGAAGTTCACGTCCGGCTGAACCTCGACGAGCAGGGCGGCGGCATCGGGGACATCCGTCTTTATCTGAACGGGACCGCCGTGGTTCTGGATTCCCGTTCGGTTTCGGAGCCGGAAAAGTCGCAGCGGGCCGTGTTCAGGGCCTATCCCCTGAAGCTTGCCCGCGGGAAAAATGTCATCCACGCCGCAGCATTGAACGGAGACAACACCATGCGGAGCAACAAGGCGGCATGGGAAGTAGTGACAGCCTCCTATGCCGCGGCGGCCGGGCCGTCGCTTGCCGTTTTGGCCATCGGCGTCGGTGAATACAAAGATCCGGGGCTCAAGCTTCCCTTTGCCGCGGCGAGCGCGGAGCTTGTTGCGGGCGCGCTCAAGGGGGCATCGGAAGGAATCTATGAAAAGCCGGCCGTCAAGACCATGACCCGGCCGGAAGAAACAACGATGGAGGCGATCCTTCGGGAGATTCAAACACATCAGACCCTGCGCGCGGAGGATCTGTTTGTCCTGTATATTGCCGCATATGCGGTTGTTGAGGATGGGGAATATTTTCTTCTGACATCCAATGTGAATTCGCTGAGTGCGGAAAAACTCAAAACGGACGCCATCTCCCTGCGAAAGCTGATGGAGGCTCTCGGCAATATTCCGACGGCCGGAAAACTGATTCTGATTGATGCCTGCAATCCCCGCATTCAGAGTGCGGATGCGCAAGCGGCTTTCCAGACGAGGGCAATGAGTGAAGAGACAGCTCTGAAGATATTCGGCGGAACGCTCGGGTTAACCGTTCTGGCTTCATCCGCGCCTCTTTCGGAGGCGGTGGCGGGCTATCAGGGGCACAGCCTGTTCGTCCACCTGGTCGCCGAAGGCTTGCGGGGTGCGGCAGACAGAGATAAAACCGGCAGCATCCGTAGCACGGATCTCACCGCCTATGTGCGCGTTGAAATGCCGGCACAGTCGGAGAAGATTTTCAAACATACCCGGTATCCGGTCGTTTCCATCAGCGGACAGGCGTTTTCCATCGGGAAAGTGAAGTAGTGGATGGTGTATGGTGCATGGTGGATGGAAGGAGGGAGACCAAGGAGTTGCAACCACCTAAAGGTGGCAAGTCCACACCTTAGGTTGGCAAGATTCCTTGCTCCAGGCGTATGAAAGGGTATTTATGACCAGGAAGTTAGTTTTTGTTTATTGTTTTTTGATAATTATGGTTTTTACAACCGAAGCTTTTTGCGCCAAACCGCTTGTCCCGGCGGGAAGTTCGCAGGGGCCGGATATTTTTGTGCAGAAGGGGCATTCCACAAATGTCAACACCATCGACTTTTCGCCGGATGGGAAGTATCTCGTTTCGGGAAGCTCTGATAAAAACATCAAGCTGTGGGACGTGGAAACGGGCCGTGAGATTCGGACATTCGTCGCCCGGGACATGGTTGATTTTGTCGCCTTCAGTCCCGACGGCCAATCCCTGCTTTCCCTGGAATCCA